>OGEA01001030.1_pt1 | contig 14381 bp, 10 predicted proteins | sample 1570531 | NCBI WGS metagenome assembly OGEA01 (sample SAMEA2581973, study PRJEB24529) | metagenome | biome: Human gut stool | place: China | collected 2011 | reverse complement strand
ACCATGTACACCAGCAACCGGCTTTCCGTCTATAATCAGCCCGCCGCCGACACCGGTTCCTACCGTTACCAGCATAACGCTCTGATAGCCTTTCGCACTGCCCTTCCAGAATTCACCGAGTGCCGCCATGTTGGCATCATTTCCCACTTTTACAAAGACCGGCAGAAATGTCTGCATTTCTTTTGCAACATCTTTGATATCCCAGCCTAAATTAACACATTTATTAACAATGCCGTCCGGTGTCACCGCACCCGGCACACCGATACCGACACCCGCCACATCTGAAACTGTCAGGCACCTTTTTTCCAATATATTCCGTATATGTGCTGCCACATCAGACAGAATCCGGCTTCCGTTATCCTGCTTATCCGTTGGAATTTCTGACTTTTCAAGCAGTTCCCCATTCAGTGTAAATAATCCACATTTTACAGTTGTACCGCCGATATCAATGCCAAAAAGAACTTTATTCATCATCATCATCTCCCCGCATGAGATTTTCCTGTACTCTGCGGTATAATTCCTTCGCCGCATTATAACCCATTTTTTTCTGTCTGTGGTTGACCGCAGCCGCTTCTACAATAACCGCAAGATTTCGTCCCGGACGTACCGGCAGTGCGTGGCATACCACTTTATTGCCAAGGTATTCTGTATATTCTTCCTCCAGACCCAGTCTGTCGTATTCCCTGTCTTTATTCCAGTCTTCTAACTGCATAACCATATCAATCTGCTGGGTTTCTTTAACGCTTTCTACACCAAAAAGGGTCTTAACATCAATAATGCCGATACCACGCAGTTCAATAAAATACTTTGTGACACCCGGCGCAGAACCGACCAGCGTTTCGTTGCTGACTTTGCGGATTTCTACTGCATCATCGGTTACAAGACGGTGTCCTCTTTTAATGAGTTCCAATGCCGCTTCACTCTTACCGATACCACTTTCACCGGTAATTAACACACCGACACCATATACATCAACCAACACCCCGTGAATAACAATACACGGTGCAAGCTGTACCTTTAACCAGCCGATAACCTCTGCCATAAAGGAAGAGGTCGCTTCCTGTGATTTAAAAATCGGTATCTGGCATTTCACCGCAAGCTCTAAAATTTTCGGTTCCGGCTCTAATCCGCGGCAGAATACCAGGCATGGAATATTGCTTGAAAGCAGCTGCATATACCGCTCATACCGCTCTGTTTCCGAAAGGCTTTTTAAATATGAATATTCTACATTTCCGATAATCTGTAACCGGTCATTATCAAACTGGTTATAAAACCCGGTCAACTGCAATGCCGGTCTGTTGACCTCCGGAATATGAAGCCATGTTCCTGAAATATCAATCTGTGGTGTCATGTTCTCAAGCTGCATCTTCTCAACGACTTTAGACAGCTTCACTCTTTCGCTTCCATTCATACTACTCCTCTTTCCGCAGGCATTTTTAATGCCGGAGGAATCGCGGACTGATTATTCAGTCCTGCGATATAAACAGAATTCGTGACGCCTGCGGCACAAATTCTGTTGTGTGAAAAATCTTTGATTTAAGGATTTTTCACACTATCCTCTTATTTCTGGGCGACTTTGTCGCACTCTTTACGCTGACTTTTTAGTATTTTTATTTTATCACACCGTATAGTACGCGGTCAATTATGGGTTTTTAATGGAAAAACGCATAAATATTTTCTGCCACCTTTTCCGTAATGCCGTCCACCTTCATCAGCTCCTCCACCGGTGCCGTGCGGATTTTTTCAATGTCTAAGAAATGCTTCATCAGTGCCTTTCTTCTTGCCGGACCGATACCGTCAATACCGTCTAATACCGAATGAACCTGTGCCTTGCTTCGCAGGCTTCTGTGATACGTAATGGCAAAACGGTGTGCTTCGTCCTGAATCCTTGTAATCAGCTTAAACCCTTCACTGTTCCTGTCAATTGGAATTTCTATATTATTATAGTAGAGTCCGCGGGTTCTGTGATTGTCGTCTTTGACCATGCCGCACACCGGAATGTGTAAATCCAGCTCCTTTAAAACCTCCAGTGCAATATTGACCTGTCCTCTGCCGCCATCCATCATGATAATATCCGGGTATACCGCAAATCCTTCCGACTGCTCTTTTCCGCGCAGAAAACGCCTTGTCAGTACTTCGCGCATACTTTTATAATCGTCCGGTCCTTTCACCGTTTTTATCTTAAATTTTCTGTAATCATTTTTCTTTGGCCGTCCGTTTTCAAAAACAACCATTGAACCAACGGATTCAATACCGCTGGTGTTGGAAATATCATAAGCTTCCGCGCGTACCAGATGCGGCAGGGAAAGCCAGTCTGCAATTTCCTGCATTGCACCGACTGTCCGCTGTTCTTCCCGTTTAATCTTTTCCGTATCCTGAAGCAGCACCATCTGTGCATTTTTATATGCCAGCTCCACGAGTTTTTCCTTTGTGCCTTTTTTCGGTGTTACAACAGACACCTTGCGCTTTTTCATACTGCCGAGCCACTCGCTGATAATCTGCGCATCTTCAATTTCTTCCTGTAGCATTACTACATTTGGAATATAGGGTGTTCCGCCGTAATACTGCTTTAAAAATCCGCTGATAATATCACTTCTGGTATCACCTTCCGCCACGCTCATATGAAAATGATCCCTGCCGAGAAGCTTTCCGCTGCGGATATAAAAAATCTGTACCACCGCATCCGTGCCGTCACTTGCACACGCCACCACGTCACGGTCAGTTTCGTCATCTGCCGTAATTTTCTGCTTCTGTGCCACCTGCTTAACGCTCTGGATTAAATCCCGGCAGCGCGCCGCTTCTTCATATTCGAGTTTTTCCGCGCAGTCATTCATCTGCGCCGTCAGCTGTTTTAAAATTTTATCATAATTGCCGTTTAAAAATTCCAGCACACTATCTACGTTTTTTCTGTATTCGATTTCAGAAATGTATCCCTGGCACGGCGCACTGCACTGCCCGATATGGTAATTCAGGCATGGGCGCTGTTTCCCCTCATCTTTTGGCAGATTGCGGCTGCACGTTCTGATTTTATAGAGCTTGCAGAGCAGTTCAATCGTGTCCTTGACCGCCCCTGCCGAAGTATACGGGCCAAAGTATCTGCCCGCGCCATGCTTCATATCCCTTGAAAATAAAACTCTCGGATACGCTTCACCTGTCGTGACTTTGATAAATGGATAGGTTTTATCGTCCTTTAACATCGTATTATACTTCGGGCGGTGTTCCTTAATCAGGTTGCACTCCAAAACCAGCGCTTCCAGTTCGGAATCTGTAATAATATACTCAAAATAAGCGATGTGCGAAACCATTTTCTTTATTTTGGACGAATGATTCCGGCTGCTTTGAAAATACTGCCGCACCCTGTTTTTCAGGCTCACAGCTTTTCCCACATAAATAATCGTATCCGTATTGTCATGCATAATATAAACTCCCGGCTTTGCCGGGAGTTTCTTTAACTCATCTTCTAAATCAAACATACCTCTCCTTATTTAAAACAACCGTATATACTTAAAATACAGTCTTTCCCAAAATCCAAGCTTTTGTTCTATGGCATTGCGGATATTCTGCATATCCCTGCGGTACCCGCGGTACTCCTGCTCACTGACCGGTATTTCGGAAAATGAACACCGCAGTACCAGATCAAAAATCCGTTTGATATGATTTTCCTTAAAAATTTCCGACGCCTCGGTCAGATAGCCCGCATACGCTTCGTACTCCAGACCGCTTGTTCTGCCATATCCCGCTGCCGCAAGCATTTTTTCAAAACTACGGTAAGCCTCCATCACCATTTCCCGCCGTTCTTCCTGTACCATACTCTTAATATCTGTCTTTCTTTTCTTTGCTGTGCGCATCTGTCTGACAGTAAAATACCGTATCAGAATTATAGCAGACATTACTGTAAACAGCAATATCAGTCCGATTGGAATCCAAAGCAGCGGATACTGTTTTACAAGCCGTGTAAAAGCAGATTCTGTCTGCGCCTTCCCCACATCCGTACTACCTGCACTGCTGTCATCCTGTGCCGTGTTATCTGCCTCTCCGGCTGCACCCTGTGAAATTTCCGGAACTGAATCTGTCCGCTGTTCCAACGGCTGTCCGGCTGCATCCTGTGTCAGTTCCTGTCCGTCTGTGGAAACTTCTGACGGGCTTTCTGTCTGTAATTCCTGCTGTATATTCTGTCCTTCCCCGAATGATGCGCCTGCTTCTGTGGCTGCACCGGTACTGCCCTGCGCCGATGCCTGCGGTGTCACTTCCACCGTAACCCAGCCGTAACCGTCCATATAGACTTCTGCCCATGCATGTGCCGCATTGTCCTTTAAATCCACCTGATATTCAACAACATTTTCTTCCGTCTGCACATTGTCCGATGTCTTTCTTGTCTGTGTCGTCTGTATCGGAACTCCCGACTTTATAGTATCATCTGCCGCCACATATCCTTCGACATATCTTGCCGGAATTCCTGCACAGCGGTACATCAGTACTGCCGCCGTTGCAAAATATGTACAATATCCCTCTTTGCTTTCTGTCAGAAAATATTTTACAAAATCTTCATTTTCCGGCACTTTCCCCGGAAACATATTGTAAGTATAGTTTTGTGAAAGATAATCTTTTACATATTTAATATAATTTTCTTTTTGTTCCGTCGTTGTAACGCTGGTTTCTCCGAGCAGATTTTCAATCACTTCCCGTACATCATACGGCACATCAAGATAATTATTTTTTACCAGATTCTGATAAGAAACCATATTTTTATACAAAGGCGCACCACCGCCAAGATACTCGTACCGCAGATACTCCAAAAGATTATTAAAAGCACTGTAACTATTCACACCGGCAATGACATTGGTTCCGTTCTGTGTCGTTCCATCCGTATACCGGAGAATATATGGTACTTTTTTTATCATCTGGTAATAACTGCCCACTGTATTTTCAATATACTGCTGCGCCTGCGCCTGTGTATCCATATAATCCACAAGATTTTCCTTCTGATCGTTTTTTAGTGTACTGCTTAGCAGCTCTGACCACCGGCCTGTATCATAATCCAACCCGATAAACCTCGGAAAATACTGATTTTTTCCGGTACTTTGCGTAGTCACTGTCAGCAGGGTCCGGTTGCTGTAGCGGATACCATCAATTTTCCCCAGTTCCCCGTTATTAATTCCACCGTTTGCAAGGTCAACATCTGTTTCTAAATCTCCGCCGACCCATGAAAAACGGTTTTTCGCTTCTTCATTTAACACCTGAAATACCTGAAACCGTTCATAGTTTACCGGCGGGCGCACAATAACCGAAACCGTCAGTGCAATCAGACATAAAAACAAAACCATCAGTGACTGCTGTTCCCCGCCTTTTTGCCCTTGCAAAGCCGAAACACCAAGCACGTAGCTGATACACAGAAAAAATGTACAGCTGTCCGGGACTGCTCCCAGCGATACGAATAAAATAAGCAGCGGCAGAATAGAAAGCAGTGTCCCCAGCATACTGTGCAGGTAAATCACAATAACTGCTGCTGCAAATGTCACAAGAACTGCAATAAACAACACCGCTATTGTTTCCTGCATCGGCCGCGCCGCCGTTTCCTTTACGGCAATTCTGCCAAGACTCAGTCCGTATGGCTTTTCAAGGGCTGTCATACAGTCATTATAAATGTGGCAGAATCCGGCTCTTAAAATGCCAAAACTCAAAACGGACAATCCGGCAAATATAATTCCCGTCACGGTTAAAAAATGCTTTTTTCTGCCGTACAGCCCGTACACACAAATAACAGCAGCCGCCAAAATTCCAAAAATCACTGCCATATCCGATACCTGAAAAAGGGCGCATGAAGTCAGCACCCTTATAATTCCATATGATCCGATTGTTGTAAGAAGCATTCTTACGATGTAACTGATTTCACGATTTTCTTCCATGCTGTCTTACCCCTTGTTTCTAATTTCTGTCCCTTATATCTTTTCCCAAAGTTCATCGATCAGTTCCTGTAACTGTATCTTTTCCACATTGACAATTCTTACTTTGTTATTCTCATAGCTTCCTGCCGTCACAAATAATGCCTGCTGTCCCTGTGCTTCAATGCCCTTTAAATATACCGCCGCTGCATGCTCTCCTGCCCTGCTGCTGCATGGAATCTGCATCAGCCGTATCATGGCACGGTTTAATTCTGTCCGGTCATGGACTTCTAGATACTCTGCACTTTGTTTCTGTCCGTTCCATGCAAGAATCAGCGTATTGACCTCATTTTCAACGTATAAATTGGCAATGGAAGCCACTGCTGTATAGACTGCATCCATCCGGCTCCTGTACTGCGCTGTGTTCAAAATGCTTAAATCCACAAGAATCACTTTTTTTACATCAATCTGTTCTCCATACTGCCGCACAATCAAATCATCTGTACGAAGGCTTAAATTCCAGTGGATATGGTTTAAATTATCACCCGGACGGAACGCCCGCAAATCCAGAATATCCGAATCGTCATCTGCTACCGCTGAATAGCGGTATTCCTGCTGTTTTTCCATCCCCGTCCTGATCCGCGTGGATAAAACCGGCTCCGGCAGTACGGCAAGCTGGCAGCTTCCGCGAAAATTCTTTTGTGTACCAATCAGCCCCAGATAATCCTGCAAAAATACTTTTTCAATGTCAATTTGTGCGATGCCGCAGTGCTTTGGACTAAATTCCGCCATTGTCTGCTGTACTTTTTCCGTAACTCCGTCACATTGCAGCATTTCCTTTTCATTTCCCGGAGTATTCAGATAGGCCACGCCAATCTGAAACTGCTGTTTCCCTAAAAATATCACATGGCGGTTTTCGGCCTTAATGCACACTGTCACCAGCTGTCCGGGATGCACTTCCTTCTGTGGAATGTTCAGATACAGCTTTAATCCGTTTGCCGCCAGTTCAAACAGCACCCCGGAAATCGCCGGAACAACAATCAGCAGTACCAGCAGCAGAAAGAACTGGTATTCGACATAGATGACATTCAGCCAGAATACCCCCAGCAGACAGACGATATACAAAAGTCTTCTTTTTCTCATTTAAACGACCCTTTTCACATCCAGTTTCGGCACGGAAACGGTTTCAAGCACATTTTTTAATGCCGTTTCTGCCGTCACATTTCCATTTCTCAATCCGTTATCCACAATAATACGGTGTGCCGCAGCATCCATTAATACATACTGGATATCCGATGGCAGCACATAAGTATGTCCGCGTAAGAACGCTTCTGCCTTGGCAATCGCAAGCACCGCGATACTTCCTCTCGGACTAATGCCCTGTAAAATCTCCGGGCTGTTTCTCGTTGCCTTTGCAATCCGCGCCACATAATCATAAACCCTGTCATCGACATAGATTTGTTCCACATAAGCCTGCATTGCCATTAATTCTTCTGCTGTCAGCACCTTTTCCGAAATAATTTTCGGACTGCCGTTTGTCTTATTTTTTAAAATGGCAATTTCATCTTCCACGGTCGGATATCCCAGTGATATCTGAATCATAAAACGGTCAAGCTGGGATTCCGGAAGTTTCTGTGTTCCGATTGAACCAAACGGATTCTGTGTTGCCATGACCATAAACGGCTTTGGCAGCTCAATGCTCTGGCTGTCCACCGTCACCCTGCGCTCCTCCATCACCTCTAACAGCGCAGACTGGGTCTTTGGCGAGGTTCTGTTAATTTCATCTGCCAGTAAAATATTGCACAGCACAGCTCCCGGCTTGTACTCAAACTGCCCTGTTTGACGGTTGTATAAGTTAAATCCCGTCAGATCCGACGGCATAATATCCGGTGTAAACTGCAGCCGGTTACATTCCAATCCCAGTGCCTTTGAAAATGCCAGCGCCATCGTTGTCTTTCCGACCCCCGGAATATCTTCAATCAGAATATGTCCCTTTGCTAAGATTGCCATCAGCAGTTTGCAGATAGCCTCATCTTTGCCGACAACTGTCTTTTTGACTTCATATACAACCTGTTTTGCCTTTTTTAAATAAAATTCTAATTCTTCCATCTCGTTTGGCATACTCTCCTCACATTCTGCCGTATCTTCCTGTATTCATTCTGCCTGTGGATTTTTAGCCTTTCTTTAATCCGGAAAGCGTGTCATAAGCCACGACATTTGTTTTGCATGAAACATTGTGATACCGCAGCTTTCCTGCGTTATTCTCATAATCGTTTTCACAGCCGTTGATACACAGTGCCAGTCCGTCCTGCGATAAATACCATGCATCCGTATCTGCAATCGTCTGTAATTCCTGTTCTGTCTGTCCGATACCGCTCCATTCTTTTTCCAGCCCTGACAAGTCATTTTCTTCAAAAAGTTCATTTAAAGAGAGCTTCTTTCCTGTCTTTGCATTAAAATTTCCACCATAAACAGCATTGGTCATTACCGTAACATACGCCCCATCTTTATCGTATGCTGTATAACTCTCCGAATAATTTTCATAAATTGACACCAGATTATTTTCCGGTGCGGTCACATCGTTTAATGCCGAACAATGATATGAAATCTTTACCGGAATATCCAAATCCTTTACAAAGGCAACATTCTTAAACTGTGTCTGCGCCTGTGTTTTTAACTGTTCGATTCTGTCCTCGTAATAGCGCGTAACAGACTCCACCTCTGTTCCCTGATAATAAATTTTCGGATACGTATAACTAAACTGTATCTGTCTGTCCGATACGCTGTCTGACCCGGATGCTTTTAATGGCAGATAAGAACAGTCTGTACAAATCTGAACCGTAATATCGTCGCTTAGCTGTGTTTTTGATACTGATCTTATTGTATCATCCGTCAGCACATTTGTCATCGGTTCGACCCTGGAATTTGTCTGCTGCGGTATCAGTCCTGCCGCAGTGACAACAAGAAACATTACCGCCGCGGCTGCCAGGGGAAATAAAATCGCCGTCTTTACCGCCGGACGTTTCTTCACCTGCACACACTCTGTATAACCCTGACTTTTTTCGTCATCTTCAAACATGCCGGACTCATCCAAAATCACCTGAATCTGGCGCTTCATTTCCTGTTCACCCGGATATTTAATCCTACTCATAATCACTCAGCTCCTTTCTCATCTTTCTCACCATGGAGTAATAGCGGTTTTTTACAGCAGTTTTTGTTACCCCCGTAATCGTACTGACTTCTTCAAATGTGTAACCCTGCTGTGCTTTCAGGTTAAATATCTTCTGGTTTTGTACTTCCTCTTTTTCAAGTAATTGCTCTACCCGCTGTGTTGCCATGCGGTTTGTCACACGTTCCTCAAGATTGTGCGCATCTTCTTTATCATAATCGTCCAAAATTTCAGTCATAAGCATTTCATGGTGCTGGCGGCTTCTCATGTAATCAATCACTTTATTGCAGGCAATTCTTGTAATCCACGTCTTAAAGGACGCCTTTTTACTGTCAAACTGATATAGATTTTTTAATATCTGTATAAATGCTTCCTGCGTAAGGTCTTTTGCAAGCTCCTCATCTGAAGTTTTTAAGTAAATCTCTTTATATATTCTTTTATAATGCCGTTCAACCAGCAGTTCACCTGCCTCACGGTCTTTCCCCTGTAATATGCGCCTGATAAGCGTTTCATCTGTTTCAAACACTTCCTGCCACCTCCTCTTATTCTTTATACGAAACCGGACATGATATAGTTGCAAAAAAATGCCGTATTTTCATATATTCTATGAAAAATACGGCATTTATGAAAGGAGAAACGTAAAATGGAAAATTTATTTTTCCGTTATAAGCTTATTGATTAGAAATCTACTTCTGTGTCATAATAGCAGCACTTCAGTAATTTCTCCATTTCTTCCTGATTTGGCTGACGAGGATTAGAACCTGTACAGGCATCAAGAATTGCGTTTGCTGCAATTTCAGGAAGCTTCTTTAAGAACTCATCTTCCGGTACAATACCTTCTTCTGCCGGAAGTCCGCCTTCACCATAATGCTTGATGCAGTGCGGGATATTGAGTTCATCATTCATCTTGCGGAGCAGTTCGATGAGTTTATCAATCTTTTCTTCTGTTGTATTACCGCCTAAGTGAATGAAATCTGCAATTTCTGCATATCTCTTGGCAGCTTCCTCATTCTTGGCATTGTATTTGATAACCTTTGGCAGATACATTGCATTGGCAGCACCGTGGATAATATGTCCGCCTTCAAATGCAGCACCGGTCTTATGTGCCATTGAATGAACGATACCGAGTAATGCGTTGGAGAATGCCATACCTGCAAGACACTGTGCGTTGTGCATAGAATCACGGGCTGCCATATCTCCGTTGTATGACTTAATCAGTGTTTCATGAATCATCTTAATTGCATGAAGTGCCAGTGGGTCTGTATAATCGCAGTTTGCGGTTGATACATACGCTTCAATGGCATGTGTCATTGCATCCATACCTGTATGGGCTACCAGCTTTACAGGCATTGTTTCAGCCAATTCAGGGTCTACGATTGCAACATCCGGTGTGATTTCAAAATCAGCCAGCGGATACTTAATACCTTTTTCGTAATCTGTGATAACTGAGAATGCCGTAACTTCCGTTGCTGTACCGGATGTAGAAGATACTGCACAGAAATGTGCTTTTTTACGAAGCTTCGGCATACCGAATACCTTGCACATTTCTTCAAATGTAATGTCAGGATATTCATATTTTACCCACATTGCCTTTGCTGCATCAATCGGAGAACCGCCGCCAATCGCTACAATCCAGTCCGGTCCGTATTCTTCCATAACCTTAGCACCCTTCATGACAGTGTCTACTGACGGGTCGGATTCGATGCCCTCAAACAGTTTTACTTCCATTCCTGCTTCTTTTAAGTAGTCTTCTGCCTTCTGTAAGAAGCCGTTGCGCTTCATAGAACCGCCGCCTACACAGATAATGGCTTTCTTACCTTCCAGTGTCTTTAATGCCTCTAATGATCCTTTTCCGTGATATAAGTCTCTTGGTAATGTAAAACGTGTCATAACTCAAAATCCTCCATATACTATGTATTTTGTTGAATGTCCCCGCAGGACTTTGTTAATTTTTCAACAATCTTGAGTTTATTATAGTATTATCTGCTGTGAATTGCAAGTGCTTTTTTTGAATTTTTTGTATGTTTTACATAAATTTTTCAATACTTTTATAAAACAGATTTTACAGCCGCTACAACATTTTCTGTTGTAAATCCGAATTTTTCAAACAGTGATGCCGCAGGACCGGATGCGCCAAAGCCTGTCATGGAAACTACTTTGCCGTCTAAGCCCACGTAACGGTACCAGCCGAAGTCTGAAAGCGCTTCGACCGCAACTCTCTTCCGGCATGCCTTCGGAAGAACGGATTCCTTGTATTCTGCTGTCTGTTCTTCAAATGCTTCCATACTCGGCATACTGACAACACGCACGTCCACACCGTCTTTTGCAAGTTCTGCCTTTGCATTAACTGCCAGTTCTACTTCCGAACCACTGGCAATAATGATGGCATCCGGCACTTCCTTCTTAGAATCCTCTAAGATATAGCCGCCCTTTAACGCTTCCTTTGAAGAACCCTGCATCTGTGAAAGATTCTGTCTTGTCAGCACAAGTGCTGTCGGCTGGTCTTTTGAAGTAACTGCACGGTACCATGCCGCTGCGGTTTCTGTTCTGTCACACGGTCTGTATACACAGAAATTTGGCAGGGAGCGGAATGCCGCAAGCTGTTCAACCGGTTCGTGTGTCGGTCCGTCTTCTCCGACACCGATGCTATCATGTGTAAAGATAAATGTCAGCGGCAGATTCATTAATGCGGACAGTCTTGCCATTGGCTTTGTATAATCACTGAATACAAAGAATGTCGCTACAAATGCCTTTAATCCGCCATGCAGTGCAAGTCCGTTGCCGATTGCCGCCATCGCCTGTTCCCTGACACCGAAATGCAGATTGGTGCCTGCATAATTGTCTTTTGAAAAATCACCGGCATCCTTCATGTTTGTCTTATTGGACGGTGCAAGGTCGGCTGAACCGCCAATCAGGTTTGGCATGAGCTGTTTAATTTCATTTAAAATGCTGCCGGATGTGCTTCTGGTCGCTTCCGGTTTTTCTGCTTTCTTCCAGTAATCTTCTGAATCAAACAGCTTTGATAAATCATATCCGTTGTAATAAGCATCCCATTTTTCTGCCATATCCGGATATTCTTTTCTGTACTTTTCAAATAATACATTCCATTCATCTTCAACTGCTGCTTTCTTCTTGGCAGCTTCGTTGAAATGATCATATACTTCCTGCGGAACAGTAAATGCTTCCTTGCAAGGCCACTCTAAATATTCCTTTAAAGCCGCAACATTTTCTTCACCGAGCGGTTCACCGTGTGCGCTTGCCTTACCCTGCTTTGCAGGACAGCCATAGCCGATCACCGTATTGACCTTAATCATTGTCGGACGGGTTGTATCTGCTTTTGCCGCTTCAATCGCTGCAGCAATTTCTGCAAGATTGTTGCCGTCTTTAACTTCAAGTGTCTGGAAGCCGAATGCTTCAAAACGCTTTGTTACGTCTTCCGTAAATGCAATATCGGTGCTTCCTTCAATAGAAATGTTGTTGGAATCATAAAATACAATCAGCTTATGCAGTCCTAATGTTCCTGCGAGTGAAAATGCTTCTGATGAAATACCTTCCATCATACAGCCGTCACCGCCAAGTACATAAGTATAGTGGTCTACAATATCGTAACCGTCTTTGTTAAATACAGCGGCAAGATGTGCTTCTGCCATTGCCATACCGACTGCCATTGCCATACCCTGTCCAAGCGGGCCTGTCGTTGCTTCAATACCAACGGTATGACCGTATTCCGGATGTCCCGGTGTCAATGAACCCAGCTGTCTGAAATTCTTTAAGTCTTCCATAGAAAGATTTCCGTAGCCAAACAAATGTAATAAAGAATATAACAGCATCGAGCCGTGTCCTCCTGAGAGTACAAAACGATCTCTGTTTGCCCATTCCGGGTCTGCCGGATTGTGGTTCATATGGTTTGTCCATAATTCATATGCCATCGGTGCTGCGCCAAGCGGCAGTCCCGGATGTCCTGATTTTGCTTTCTGAATCGCTTCTGCTGATAACACACGGATTGTATTTACTGACAGTTCCTCTATGTTCTTCATAATGATTCATTTCCTCCATTTCTTATTGTGCTGCCTGTACCGGCATTTTTATTTTTTTTTATCAATCTTTAAAATCTGCTTCAACAAGGATGGTAACATCTCCGTTTTCGCCGCGTTTTCTCTTTAAACCGCCAAAGAATCTTTTTGAGCCGCGTTTTTCTGCTTTTACAATTGCGTGATTGATAATTTCCTTAATATCATCCATACGGATATTATCTACATTATTACGTAATTTATCAATCTTTAAATAAAGTTCCAGCAGCGCATCGTCACTGACTTCATACTGGCGTTTTCTTGCAAATTTTCTTGCCATTTCAACCAGTTCATTGACCGTGTACTGTTTTAACACGATGCGATGATTAAACTTCTGTGTCATTTCCGGATTGAAATTGAGCAGTACATTCATTTCTGCATCCGAATCCTCCAGAATAACAATCATACGTTCCGTATCCTGTTCCAGACATTCCAGCATTTCACTCATACGCTTCGGCTGGATTGCCCCCGCACCTTCAAGAATCAGTGCGGTGCCTTTTAACTTATTCATCGCCTTTGTCAGTCCACGGTTATTGATACTGTCACCGGTCGTCTTTGCAATCTTACGTGTGTGTTCCGGATACAGGTAATTCACCGCACGCACAATGGCTCTTGCAAGATCAGACTTATCTGAGCTTGAATTACCGGAAATGATAATATTGCCGACCTGCGACGTTGAAATCGCCATTTCCTGTTCAAGGCTTTCAAAATATGCTGCCAGCTGGCTTTCCAGTCCCGGCATTTCACGGTATTTTCTGAAAATCTTTGCAAGTTCTCCGCTTAACTTCTTTTCTTCATCAATTTCCGTGCCTTCGCCCATGCCGGTGTAAACTTTCTCCTGCTGTACAGCACTGGCAAGCTTTGCACTACTGATTGCTTCCAGCGGATTCATATCGGAAAGATGGTCTTCCATCGGCGGAAGCTGCTGTGTATTTAATGAAACTTCTTCACTGACAGCCGCCCGCTGTCTTTGCGCCGCTTCCTGCTCTGCCGCACGCTGTGCCTGTTCTCTTTGTGCTGCTTCTTCCGCCAACCGCTGGGCTTCTGCCTGCTGCGCTGCTTCCTGTTCGGCTATACGCTGTGCTTCGGCTTTCTTTGCAGCTTCCCGCTTGGCTTCTTCAGCTGCACGCTGTGCTTCGGCTAACCGTCTGGCTTCTGCCTCGGCTCTTGCTTTCTGGGCTTCTTCCATGCGCCTCTGAATCTGTACTTCGGCCTCCGCTTTTCTTCTTGCTTCTTCCTCTGCCTACTTACGACGGACAT
>OGEA01001026.1_pt1 | contig 14448 bp, 9 predicted proteins | sample 1570531 | NCBI WGS metagenome assembly OGEA01 (sample SAMEA2581973, study PRJEB24529) | metagenome | biome: Human gut stool | place: China | collected 2011 | reverse complement strand
TAAATCTTTTCTGTAATAAAGGAGAATAATATGGGACTGTTTGATAAATTTAAAAAGAAAAATAACGAAGAATACATTGATGATGTAACTTATATCAGAGATATAAAGCATATTCCGTCAGTGCCTTGGCATCAGTATGATGTGCTTTTGGCAGCGCAGGGCTACGGATGGGATTATATGATTAGCTCGGCTGATTATATGGCAGCCGCTGACTTGGAAAATATATCACAAGTAACGAGCGGTTTTATTGACTCAGAAGATACCGATATTACAGAATTATACAAAAAGAGCAACTGCAAATGCAGTGAAACAGAAGAATTAAAAAACGAAGCGGCAAGTCTTTCCGTTGCCGGAATAAGCAAAACTTTAAAAGCACCTATGAAAATAGTATGGTTTAATCAAACGCAGGTTTTACGATTCTTTACAATAGTTGATGATGAAACACTTATTAAGAAATACATTGAAACTGTTATTCGTCGTACTTTTGGAACAAACGATGCTATGAAATTGGCAAAACCTATTCCAAAACAGTAAATTTTATTATTTAGCATAATGCATTAGAAAAACATTTATAAAAGTTTGATCAACCTTTTCAAAGGTTGTGAGTGTGGGCAAAGCCCACAAATACTTTTTGCTACCGCAATTTAATGCACTAAACCATAATAGGGCTGACGCTTTGTCTGCCCTATTATTTTTGTAAAACCGCTAAACAGCACAACAGCCGGTGCAAAACGCATCGGCTGTTGTGTATGGAGAGATTAGAATGAATTATTTATATATAAACAGCAGCATTACCATCCAAACATCTGTGACCAAATAGAGTCGTCACCGCTTGAATTTTCGCTGTCTGATGTCGGAGTAGTGCTCTTTTGTGAGCCGTTAGTGATTTGAGAATTGCTTACCGCAGGTATATATTCTTCAAGTACAAATGAAATTGTCTTACTTGTTCCTCTGCGGCTTACAGTAAATGTAACTGTATCGCCTACTTCTGCTTTTTCAAGTGCAGCAGTAATGTCCGATGACGAAGAAACATCTGTATCGTTTACCTTTGTTACAAGGTCACCTCTTGTAACTCCTGCTTTTTCGGCATTTGAACCGGAATCAACAGAAAGAACATAGCAACCTGTCTGATTTACACCGTAATAGAAAGCTGTTTCGTCAGAAGTAATATCTGTAAAGTCAATACCAAGATCAACCTTACCTGTTACATAACCGTATTCTTTAAGGTCACTTAAAATATCAAGTACATTGTTAATCGGAATAGCAAAAGCAATACCCTCAACTTCGGTTGCACTCTGCTTTGCGTTTACGATACCGACAAGTTCACCGTTTGCATTAAAAAGTCCGCCGCCGGAATTACCCGGGTTTACCTGTGCATTTGTCTGCAAAAGTGTCATTTGTGTATCTTCAATAGTAACCTTTCTTGCAAGTGCACTGATGATACCGTCTGTAACTGTACCGCCAAGTTCACCGAGTGGGTTGCCGATAGCAACTACATAGTCACCTACCGCAAGACTGTTGCTGTCACCGAAAGTTGCAGGCGAAAGTCCTGTTGCACTAACCTTTAACAAAGCAATATCATTATCTGAATCACTGCCTATGATTGTTGCATCGTACTCTGTGCCATCTCTAAGTCTTACCTTAACAGAATTTGCTCCGTTAATTACATGGTTATTTGTAAGAATATAACCGTCTTGAGAAATAATAACGCCTGAACCTGCACCCTGCTGAACATACTGTTGAGCAAATGAACCCGTTACAACGCTTTCTGTTGAAATTTCAACAACACTGTCGGCTGTCTTTTTAACAATTTCAGAGGTTGAATTTGCCTTAGATGTACTTGAAGCAGTTGTGGTTGTGCCACTGTTGCTTGTTTTGGTAATATTTAAACTGCCGCTTGTACTGGTATTTACCTTATTTGCAAAATAACCGCCGCCAAAGCCAAGTCCGCAAGAGAACACCATTGTAACTGCAAGTGCTATTGCAATACCGCCTCTTGATATTGGTTTTCTCTGTTTTTTAGGCTTTTTAGCCTTAGGCGGTTTTGCGTTTACCGAATGATTGGGAGCAGTACCGTACGGTTGAGAATTATATACATTCTGTGACTGTTGGTTCTGTGCAGTGTAACCGTTTGATTGGTAATTATCATAAGCGTTTGTATTTGGATTTTGATAATTATTGCTGTATCCCGAACTTGTATTCTGTGAAGAATATTGAGTAGGCTCGTTATATCTGTTAGGATTATGCGAAGCGTCTTTATTATTGCCGTTTACATATGAATAATGGTATTCTGTGCTGTCTGACTTGTTGTCGCTTTTATCGGAATTCCATTCATATGAAGCCTCTGCATTCTTCTGCGGAATGTCTGTGTTGCTTTCAGGTGTATTTTCAGCATTACCTGAATAAATATCATTGAATTCATTTGGATTTTTATTATCAAGCATTTTTTAGTCCTCCTTAAATGCTGTGTCTTTCGTATCTCTTACGATGTATATATAATAATTTTGCCAAGTGAAAACTATATGAACTCGTTTTGAAATAAATATGAAATAAATTGAAATAACAATGAAACCAAATTCACATTCTATTCTTAAAAATGCCGAACAGTCTTAGTCTGACCGTTCGGCATTGTTTTTTCTATATGCTGATATATGTATAGAAGGTATTATTATACTAAGCCTTATTTTCGCTGTTTTCGTCAACAGGCTTTTCAACATACTCGACTATACGCTTTCTGACGGTAACTCCGTCATATTTCTTTTTAAAGGAAACTTTACCCGTAAACTTTCTTCCGCACTTTTTACACAAAAAGGGAGCAACAAAACTTTTGTTTTTTACTTTCCAATTTGCCTGTCTTGCAGCCTGCCTTCCGCAAGCATCGCAATTAAAGCGCATACTGCGTTTGTCAATCTCCGGATTATTAATATCTGTAATAAAATGATTTTTATACAGCAGTCTGTCATAAAATTCGTGAGCCGTTGCATCTTTGATAAAATCGTCTATCGGATAATCCTCGACAAAATGTTTCATACACTTTAATGTAAGCTCTGCGTCGGCATATGCACGGTGCTGTTCTTCAACATCAAAGTTAATTGCGAGCATATCTGCGCATACGGATAATCCGAGTTGAGAAGATTTATCATTTACGGAAAGACATTTTTCACAATAATCCTGCACATTGCAATAGCTTGTGAGAAAAGGCAGCTCGGGCCTGTGAGCATAGTACATATAATTCTCAATCAATGCAAGAATGTCGCTTGTACCCCATGTCACCAAAACGCAATCGCCGCAGAATTTTTTAAATTCAGAAACAGCGTGCATAAATGTACAGCCGTTTTCTCTTAATTCTTCGTTGGTGATTTTGGTTAGCTTTTTAACCTTTGAACAAAGTTTTTTGCCTATCTGCGGAGAAATAAGCATTTCAAATCTGTCAATAATATTCAGATTATCGTCAGTTTTAACTGCCCCGAACTCAATTATCTCATTTACAAATCTGTGTTCTTTACTGCTGTATGAGCCGTTCCATTCAAGGTCTAATACTACAAAACTCATTATTTTTTATGGAATGCCTGTTTCATTCTCTGTTCCTTAGAAAGAATACGCTTACGCATACGGATATTTTCGGGAGTAACCTCTACAAGCTCATCATCTGCAATAAACTCAAGACACTGCTCAAGCGAAAGAATTGACGGCGGTGTAAGCTTGAGTGCATCATCAGAACCTGAAGCACGGGTATTTGTGATATGCTTTTTCTTACATACATTAACCGTAATATCTTCTGACTTAGGGCTTGCGCCTACAATCATACCCTCATATACAGGAACGCCGGGGCCTACAAAAAGTCTGCCTCTCTCCTGTGCGGCATACAAACCGTATGTTACGGTTTCGCCTGTTTCAAAAGCGATGAGCGAACCCTGATGACGGGTTACGATTTCACCCTTGTACGGCTCATATCCGTCAAACACATGGTTCATAATACCGTTACCGTTTGTATCTGTAAGGAATTCGGGACGGTAACCCATAAGACCTCTTGACGGAATACGGAACTCAATGTGAGTAGAACCGCCCTCACGGGTGCCCATATTAATAAGTTCAGCTTTTCTTGAACCGAGTTTTTCCATAACTGCACCTACATAAGCGTCAGGTACTTCTATAATGAGCATTTCCATAGGCTCATTCAACTTGCCGTCAATCATCTTTGTAATAACCTGTGGACGAGATACCTGGAACTCATAATTCTGGCGGCGCATTGTTTCAATAAGAATTGAAAGGTGAAGCTCACCTCTGCCCGATACTTTAAATGTATCCGCACTGTCTGTTTCTTCTACTCTTAACGCAACATTGGTTTCAATTTCCTTGAAAAGTCTGTCACGAAGATTTCTTGATGTAACATACTTACCCTCTCTGCCGGCAAACGGAGAGTTATTTACAATAAAGTTCATTGATACGGTCGGTTCGTCAATCTTAACAAACGGGAGTTGTTCAATATTTTCAGGGTCGCAAATTGTTTCACCGATATTAATATCCTGAATACCGCTTACGCAGATAAGATCACCCATTTCAGCAGTTTCGCTCTCAACTCTCTTAAGTCCCTCATACTGATAAATCTTACCGATTCTTGCGTTCTTTGTTACATTGCCGTCTGTATGACAGATTGCAACGCTCTGACCTGTTTTTACAGTGCCTCTCTCAACTCTTCCTACACCTATTCTGCCCACAAACGGATCTGAATCTATATTTGAAATAAGAATCTGAAGTCCGCCCTCTGCATCTCCCTGCGGAGCAGGAATTTCATTTATAATAGCCTCAAAAAGAGGTTTCATATCTGTACCGGGCTGATGCGGATCAAGGCTTGCATAGCCGTCACGGCCCGATGCATATACTACAGGGAATTCAAGCTGATCCTCGTCAGCGCCAAGCTCGATAAATAGGTCGAGAACTTCGTCAACAACTTCTTCAGGTCTTGCACCAGGACGGTCAATTTTATTGACTACAACCAAAGGCTTTTTGCCAAGACCCAAAGCCTTTTTAAGAACGAATCTTGTCTGCGGCATACAACCCTCGAAAGCGTCTACAAGAAGTACAACGCCGTCTACCATCATAAGTATACGCTCAACCTCACCGCCAAAGTCGGCATGACCGGGGGTGTCAACAATATTAATCTTAATGCCGTTGTACATTACAGCGGTGTTTTTAGAAAGGATTGTAATGCCTCTCTCTCTTTCAAGGTCGTTAGAATCCATTACTCTTTCAGCCACATTCTCATTTGCTCTGAAAACACCGCTCTGTTTTAAGAGCTGGTCAACGAGAGTTGTTTTACCGTGGTCAACATGAGCGATAATAGCTATATTTCTCAAATTTTCTCTTGTTTCCATAAAATTATCCCCCTATAAGAATCTAAGTTCAAATATCCTACACATACTTTTTTATTATATCACCTAAATGTTGAAAATTCAATTTATTTTTAAAAATAAACAACAGATAGTGCCAAAATCGCAAATTTTCGTATTTACATCCATTTTTACTTTACATAAGAAGAAAAATGTTATATAATAGGTACTAATAATTGCCTTATAATGGGCAATTAATGTACACGGGTTATTGCTTTTAATAATGCAAATACCACAAAATACTTTTTGCGGAGGTAATCAAATGGGCTACACAATTGCACAGAAAATTATTAAAGAGCATTTGGTATGCGGCGAAATGGTTGTCGGCAACGACATCGGCTTACGCATTGACCAGACTCTTACACAGGACGCAACAGGCACAATGGCTTACATAGAATACGAGGCTATGGGTATTCCGAGAGTCAAAACCGAAAAGAGCGTTGCATATATAGACCACAACACATTGCAGACAGGTTTTGAAAATGCCGACGACCACAGATTTATTCAGTCTGTATGTAAAAAGCACGGCATTTATTTTTCAAGACCGGGCAACGGTATTTGCCACCAGGTACACCTTGAAAGATTCGGTAAGCCGGGCAAAACATTAATCGGTTCCGACAGCCACACACCTACAGGCGGCGGTATCGGAATGCTTGCTATCGGTGCAGGCGGTCTTGATGTTGCTGTTGCTATGGGCGGCGGTGCATATTACATCACAATGCCTAAGATGGTAAGAGTTAATCTTACGGGTAAACTCAGCCCATGGGTTTCTGCAAAGGATATTATTCTTGCAGTATTAAGAGTTATGAGCGTTAAGGGCGGCGTCGGCAAAATTGTTGAGTACGGCGGCGAAGGTGTCAAAACACTTACAGTTCCGGAGCGTGCTACAATTACAAATATGGGTGCAGAGCTCGGCGCTACAACATCCGTATTCCCTTCTGATGAAATCACAAGAGAATTTCTTAAAGCTCAAGGCAGAGAAGAAGATTACACAGAGTTAAGCGCAGACGCAGACGCAGTTTACGATGAGGTTATTGAAATTAACCTTTCGGAGCTTGAACCGCTCGCTGCTTGCCCACATTCACCTGATAATGTTAAACCGATCAGCGAGCTTGAGGGTCAGAAGATTGACCAGGTATGTATCGGTTCTTGCACAAACTCAAGTTATCTTGACCTTATGAGAGTTGCCCATATCTTAAAGGGCAAAACAGTTGCAGACGGCGTTTCACTTGCTATTGCTCCGGGCAGTAAGCAGGTATTCAATATGCTTGCTATGAACGGCGCACTTGCCGATATGATTGCTGCCGGCGCAAGAATTCTTGAAAGTGCCTGCGGTCCATGTATCGGTATGGGTCAGTCACCTAACAGCAAGGGTATTTCACTCCGTACTTTCAACCGTAACTTTGAGGGCAGAAGCGGTACAGCTGACGGTCAGATTTACCTCGTATCTCCTGAAACAGCTGCTGTTTCGGCACTTGCAGGTGTATTTACAGACCCAAGAAAACTTGGTCCTGCCGCAGAAATTGAACTTCCCGAGAAGTTCCTCATTAATGATAATATGGTTATTGCTCCTGCTCCTGTTGAGGAAATGGACAATGTTGAAATCTTAAGAGGACCAAACATTAAGGAATATCCTAAGACAAGCCCTCTTACAGATTCTATAGAGGCATCTTGCTCACTTAAGGTTGGCGACAACATTACAACCGACCACATTATGCCTGCCGGTGCAAAGATTCTTCCGCTCCGTTCAAATATTCCTGCTATTTCACAGCACTGCTTTACAGTATGCGATAAGGAATTTCCTGAAAGAGCAAAAACTCTCGGCAAGAGCATTATCGTAGGCGGTGAAAACTACGGTCAGGGTTCATCAAGAGAGCACGCAGCACTTGCTCCTCTCTTCCTCGGCGTTAAGGCAGTTCTTGTAAAGAGTTTTGCAAGAATTCATAAGAGTAACCTCATTAACGCAGGTATTCTTCCGCTTACTTTCCAAAATCCTGCAGATTACGATAAAATTAAACTCGGTGATATGCTTGAGCTTCCGAATGTTAAGAAAGAAATTGCAGACGGCTCTGCCGTAACGGTTGTAAACAAAACAACGGGCGAAACCGTTATTGCCGACTGTGAGCTTTCAGACAGAACAAGAGCAATTATTCTTGCAGGCGGTTTGCTTGACTATACAAAGGAGAACAGCTAATGGATAAAATTAAAATGACTACCCCCATCGTTGAGATGGACGGTGACGAGATGACAAGAGTTCTTTGGCAGAAAATCAAAGACATTCTTATTTACCCATACATTGATTTAAAGAGCGAGTATTATGACCTCGGTCTTGAAAACAGAAACAAAACAGATGACCAGGTTACTGTAGACAGTGCAGAGGCTACAAAGAAATACGGCGTTGCCGTAAAGTGTGCTACAATCACACCAAATGCTGCAAGAATGGACGAGTACAACCTCAAGCAGATGTGGAAATCACCAAATGGCACAATCCGTGCTATCCTTGACGGTACAGTATTCAGAAGTCCTATCCTTGTAAAGGGTATCACTCCATACATTCCTACATGGAAAAAGCCAATCTGTATTGCCCGTCACGCTTACGGTGATGTTTACAAAAATACAGAAATGGTTGTTAAGGCGGGCAGCAAGGCTGAACTTTGCGTTACCAAGCCTGACGGTACAGAAGAAAGAAGTACAATCTTTGATTTCAAGACAGACGGTATCATTCAGGGTATGCACAACCTTGACAAGAGTATTTCTTCATTTGCCCGTTCATGTTTTAACTATGCACTCGACCAGAAACTTGATGTATGGTTTGCTACAAAAGATACAATCAGCAAGAAGTACGACCACAGATTTAAGGATCTTTTTGCTGAAATCTTTGAGAATGAATACAAAGAGAAATTTGAGCAGGCAGGCATTACATATTTCTACACACTTATTGATGACGCTGTAGCAAGAGTTATCAGAAGTGAGGGCGGCTATATGTGGGCTTGCAAAAACTATGACGGCGATGTAATGAGCGATATGATTGCTACTGCTTTCGGCTCACTTGCTATGATGACAAGCGTACTTGTTTCACCTGACGGTGTTTATGAATATGAAGCTGCACACGGTACAGTTCAGCGCCATTATTATAAGTATCTTAAGGGCGAGGAAACTTCCACAAACTCTGTTGCAACTCTCTTTGCTTGGACAGGTGCTCTCAGAAAGCGCGGCGAGCTTGATAATCTTCCTGAACTTATGAACTTTGCGGACAAGCTTGAGAAAGCTACTATCGACACTATTGAAGACGGCATTATGACAGGCGACCTTTATGCTATTTCAACTCTTGAAAACAAGAAAAAGGTTAATTCAGAAGATTTCTTGCTTGCAATAAACGAGCATCTTGCCGCTTCACTTGCATAAGCAAACACAATTCGGTTAAAGGAGTAAGGTTAAAGTACAATGTCCAGAAATGACAACATTTCAATGTCTGTAATCAGAAGGCTGCCCAGATATTATCGTTTCTTGTCTGAGCTTAACGAACAAAACATTGATAAAATTTCATCTACAAAACTGGCTGAAATTATGAATGTAACCGCTTCTCAGGTAAGACAGGATCTTAACTGCTTTGGTGGATTCGGTCAACAGGGCTACGGTTACAGTGTTTCTCAGCTTAAGGAAGAAATACAAAATATTCTTGGTCTTAACAATAATTATAAAGCTATACTTATCGGTGCCGGCAACCTCGGTAAAGCGGTTGCCAAGCATATGAACTTTGAAAAGCTCGGCTTTGAACTTATCGCCTGTTTTGACTGTAACGAAGAAAAAGTTGGCAAAAAGCTGAATAATCTTACAATAATGCACGACAGTCTGCTTGACGAGTTCTGTCAGAACAACAAAATCAATACAGCGTTTTTGTGTATTCCGAGAGTATGTGTAGAAAATGTACTTGACAAACTTTATAGCTACGGCATAAAGAACTATTGGAATTTCAGTCACTATGACATTGCAAGAAAGTACAGCGACACCCTTGTTGAAAATGTACACCTAAGTGACAGTCTTATGACCTTATGTTACAAAATGAATAACCGAGATAAAATATTATAATCAATCAGCAAAGGCTGTTCCCTATCTTGCGGAACAGCCTTTTAATTATGGTTTAAGTTAGTTTTATCAGGTTCAATGTCAATAGTTGGGGTAATTTATGGTTTAGTGCATGAGTTAAGCAAAATAATAATTCACTCCAATTAATTTAATAAAAAAACAACAATTAACTACCGCACTCCAATCGGAATGCGGTAGTTTTTATGAGAGGAAATCTATCTATTTATAAATTACTTTTTATCAACTGTATGAAGAAGTCTTGCAGCATAAAGTACGCAAAGTACGCTTACGCCTGTATCTGCTATTACAGACAACCACATCGGAGCGATACCGAGTATTGCAAGGATAATTACAATTGTCTTTACACCAAGTGCAAATGTAATGTTTGTCTTTACAGTAGCAACAACTTTCTTTGCTATTCTGACAGACAACGGTAACTGTTTTAAATTACCTGCCGCAAGCACAGCATCTGCCGCCTCAATAGCAGCCTCACTGCCGAATCCCATTGCAAAGCCGCAATCGCTTGCAGTAAGAACAGGGGCATCATTGATACCGTCACCGATAAAGCATACAGACTTATGAGTTTTCTTTATATCTATAAGTTTTTCAAGTTTATCTGACGGCATAAGCTCTGCCGAATAAGAATCAAGTTTAAGTTCATTTGCAATATCCATTGCATTTTCTTTTTTATCACCCGTAAGCATTACACTGTCTTTAACACCGAGTTTTCTTAACTCTGCAATTACACTCTTTGCCTCCGGTCTTAATGTATCGCTAACAGAGATTGCACCGATTAATTCACCGTCGTAGATTACATATACAGATGCGGTTTTTTCTGCATTTACCTTTTGTTTATCGCTTAAAATCTTTGTGCCGCCGCATACAAGAGCTTTCCCGTTATATACAGCTGTAACTCCCTGTCCCGCCTTTTCGCTGTAATCTGAAAGTTCAGGTAAGTTTTCCTTTTCTGCCTTATTTTTTATTGCCATAGCAATCGGATGTGAAGAATATCTTTCACAAGCGGCTGCAAGTGCAATAATTTCAGATGAAGTATGATTGCCGTAAGCAAAAACTTTGTTTACAGAAAGCTCGCCTGTTGTAAGTGTACCTGTCTTGTCAAATACAAAAGCGTCAGCCTTTGCAAGAGCTTCGATATACTTGCCGCCCTTAATAAGAACGCTGATTTTTGATGATGCGCCAAGACCCGAATAATAAGAAAGCGGAACCGAAATTACGATTGCACAAGGGCAAGATGCAACAAGACAAACCAAAGCACGATAAATCCATGTGCTGAAACTGCCAAGCCCCACAAGCGGAGGAACAATAGCAACTACAATAGAAATAAGTATAATAATCGGTGTGTAAACAGCTGCAAAACGGCTGATAAGCTTTTCACTCTGTCCCTTTGTAGCGGCTGCATCTTCAACAAGTTTAATAATTCTTGCCGCTGTACTGTCGCCAAATTCCTTAGTAGTTTTTATTTCTATAAGAGAATTGCCGTTAATCATACCGCTCATAACTTCACTGCCTGCCTCTGCATCGACAGGAACACTCTCACCTGTAAGCGCCGAAGTATCAAGAGTAGTATTTCCTTTAGTAATAACGCCGTCAAGCGGTACTCTTTCGTGTGGTTTAACTACAATTGTACTGCCTATTTTAACATCCTCGGCGGCTTTTACAACTTCCTTGCCGTTTATAAGTACGGTTGCATTATCGGGACGAATCTGCGCAAGTTTTGCAATATCACTTCTTGATGCAGATACTGCTTTCTCTTCTACAATTTCGCCGACTGCAAAGAGAATAGTAACCATAGCCGCCTCTACAAACTCGCCTAACGCAAATGCCGCAATAACAGCAATTGTAAGCAATGTAGTTTCATCTATCTGTAATTTAAACACCGATTGTATGCCTTTAATAAATGTTCTCCAACCTGACAAAACAGTGGCAACAAGGCTTAGTCCGAGTAGAACAAACCAACCTACAGTACCGAATTCAGCATCAGGAAATACAGTAAGTTCAAGACCGAAAGCCGCTATACCAAGCACAGCCGCTGTAATAATAGAAATAAGTTCATTCTTTATTTCAACCTTTTTATCTTTCTTGGCTGAATTTACCTTTTCGGCAGTTACGGTGTTTTCTTTTACATTGTTATCAATAACTTCTACACCGTCTTCAATGCTGTCACAAACTGCCTGTATGTCCTGTGCCGTTACATCCTCTGCTGACTCAAACACAAGTTTTTTATTTGCAAAATTGAAATTAACATTCTCATAGCCGTCTGTTTCGGCTAATTTCTTTTCTATCTTTCCTGCACAGTGCGCACAGTTGAGATTTTCAAGTGTGAAGGTGTACTGCTTTAAATTCTTTCTCTTTGTATTATCAATAACTTCTACACCATCCTCGATGCTGTCACAAACCGCCTGTATGTCCTGTGCCGTTACATCATCTGAACACTCAAGTACGAGTTTTTTATTTGCAAAGTTGAAATTTACATTCTCATAACCGTCTGTTTCGGCTAATTTCTGCTCTATCTTTCCCGCACAATGCGCACAGTTAAGATTTTCAAGTGTAAAATTATATTTCATAAAAAAAACCCTCCTTACTCGAGAACGTGATCAAGTCCCATTTCAATAATTTTTTTAACATGGTCGTCATCAAGAGTATAATAAATTTGCTTCCCCTCTCTTCTGACTCTAACAAGTTTGTTTTGTCTTAATACTCTCAACTGATGAGAAATAGTGCTTTGCTCCATATTTAAAGCCTCTGCAATACTAAGCACCGACATCTCATTATCGGAAATTGCAAACATTATTCTGATTCTTGTCGAATCGCCGAATACTTTAAAAAGATCCGCTAAATCAAACAGCACTTCCAAATCAGGAATTTCTTTTTCTTTCTTTTCATTTAGTTCTGCCATATTCCTATCTCCGTTTATTAATCTGTTCATATGTTTATATGTTCATATGTTAACTTGAGTATAGCACATAAAAAAGTAATTGTCAATACAATTAAAAAAATTATTTGGTAAATATTTAAATATTTTTCAGAATTTCCTACATTATATATGCAATTATATCCTGAAAAATATTGCAAGATTTTAATTCTGTATTGCAATTATGACAGCAGTATTATTTTTTATAAGAATAATTACAAGTATGTAATCTTGCTTAGTCATAATAAGAATAAACTTGATTTCATTTATTTAATTTGAGTACATTTTAGATAAAAATATGTTACAATTCCAAATATGCGTTGACTTTACTACAATTTTGTAGTATCATTTTCTGTATAGGAATGTTAGTGTTACCTTGTTGTAATGCTGCAAAATGTGTGTTTTAAGAAAATGTAATATATTTGTGGATATACTATTATCAGTTGAGTAATATGGCAGATACTCATTTTTACAGCAATCAATGTTGCTGTTTTTTGGCACGCACTTTTATTTAGATTTAGATTATGTAAACTCACATATTCGTTATTGTGAATGTACAGTATATGGAATTGGAGTGTAACGGTTTGGAAAAGTTTGTAGTAAACGGCGGTAAGCCGCTTTTTGGTGAAGTAAATATCAGCGGTGCAAAAAACGCCGCAGTAGCAATTATCCCGGCAGTAATCCTTTGTGACGAGCCTTGTCAGATTGAAAATATACCTAACATCAGCGATGTTTCACTTATCAGCAGAATTCTTCAGCAGATGGGTGCACAGGTAAGAAGAATTAATAAATCGTCACTTTATATAGACCCGACACATATTTCAACTCACTCTGCAACAACAGAACTTGTAAGAGGTATGAGAGCATCTTATTACCTTCTCGGTGCTCTTCTGGGCAGATGCGGTAAAGCTCAGGTTGCTTTACCGGGTGGTTGTAACTTCGGTGTTCGTCCGATTGATCAGCATTTAAAAGGCTTTGAAGCTATGGGCGCAGTAACACAGCTTGTTGACGGCGCAATTATTGAGGCAGATGCTGATAATCTTCACGGTGAGCATATTTACCTTGATGTAGTATCTGTAGGCGCTACAATGAATATTATGCTTGCGGCATCTAAAGCCGAGGGTATGACTATCATTGAAAATGCCGCAAGAGAACCGCATATTGTTGACCTCGCTAACTTTCTTAATTCAATGGGCGCAGATGTAAGAGGCGCAGGTACAGATGTTATTAAAATCCGTGGCGTAAAATATCTCCACGGCATAACATATTCGATTATTCCGGATCAGATTGAGGCAGGCACATATATGTGTGCGGCAGCTGCTACAAGAGGTTGCATTACAGTAAATAACATTACTCCAAAGCACCTTGAATCAATTACAGCTAAACTCCGTGAAATGGGTGTTGTAATTACCGAATACGATGAGGCTATCAAAATTGACGCTACAAAGAATCCTTTAAAGCGTTGTAATATAAAGACTATGCCGCATCCCGGTTTTCCTACTGACTGTCAGCCACAATTTGCCGCACTTCTTGTAAGTGTACCGGGTACAAGCATTATAAATGAAAATGTATGGGATAACCGTTATCAGTATGTAAGTGAGCTTGTTAGAATGGGTGCACACATTTCTGTTGAGGGCAGACTTGCAATTATTGAGGGCGGATCTCCGCTTACAGCAGCTCCTGTAAAAGCTACCGATCTAAGAGCCGGTGCAGCAATGATTATTGCGGCACTTGAAATTAACGGTGTTACTGAAATTTCAAGTATCCAGTACATTGAGCGTGGCTATGAAGATGTAATTGAAAAATTCAGAGCATTGGGTGCTGACATCAAAAAAGTTTATTATGCAGGCGATAACGAAGATGAACTTCGTGCTTAATAATTAAACATAAAAATTTAACCGCTTGAGTTTTATAGCTCAAGCGGTTTTTTTCATAATAAACTAGATTATTTATCAAAATTCAATACTAATCGTTTGTGTAAATTATGGTTTAACTCACAGTTTAGCCAAGCAATTATAAAAGTTTGGTCGACCTTTTCAA
>OGEA01001023.1_pt1 | contig 14475 bp, 7 predicted proteins | sample 1570531 | NCBI WGS metagenome assembly OGEA01 (sample SAMEA2581973, study PRJEB24529) | metagenome | biome: Human gut stool | place: China | collected 2011 | reverse complement strand
GGACCTGATGCATCTGCTATTGCATAGGCAACGGATTCGGTGCGCAGCATGGTCTCGAGTGCCTTCGCCCAATCATCGGCACTCAAATTGCTGGGAATGGAAGTTGAGGATTGCGGGGCCCAAAGCAACATGCGCATGGCGCTGGTGCCTTCCGTATCTCTGCCGCCACGAGCTTTGCCGTTGATCCTTGCCGTGGGATCTGCACCGGCATTCAACAACAACGTCATGACATCTACGGCCATAACGCTTGCGGCACATGACAGAGGAGTCAGACCAATCTGATCACCTTCGGATGCCGGTTCGTCCTGTGCTTCTCCCAGCGCGATCAAGGCTTGTATTTTTCCGACATCTCTCATCGAGGCGGCCTCACACGCGGTCGCACCACCTGAGATGAGCTTAAGCTTAGACGAATCGTCATTTTCATCAAATGCCTCGGCACCATAAACAAGCCAGGGTGCAACTAGGTGAGATTTGTTGGCGACAGCAATTTCTCTAGCGGTTTTGCCGATGGCACTTTTGGCATTGGGATCGACACCAAGGTTCTCGACAAGGATCATGGCGATTGCCAAAGCATCCGATTCGCTTTGCATGGCTTTTTCAATCGGAAGATCCACAAACCGTTGAAGTGCATCGCACAGGGCATGAAGAAGTGTGAAGCCCGTGCTGTCCAGGCGCTCTGTGGCCCGAACCTTACATGCTGCCAATGCTTTAAAAAACGGATAAAGGATTTGATCCACTGCGAAGAAGGCTGCAGTCCGACCTGAAGAATCCCTTGTATTTGGATTGGCACTTGCCGACAGAAGTGCTATGGCTGTGCACTCGACAGCATCTGGATGTTCCTGCCATTTATTTGGTCCTTTGGCAAGCCACATCAATGGCGTCATTCCATTGCGATCTTTTGCATTGGGGTCGGCTCCGCGCTCGAGCAGGATTTTGACGGCATCAGCATCCCCAACACGGGCTGCATGCGCAAGCATTGTCAAGCCATCATCATCAGCCGCATTGACCGAAATGGCTCGATAAAAGACCAATCGAGTCTGCGTTCCCGCAGCAAGATCATTGTGAAATGCGGCAGCAGGATTAAAGTGCATCAGTTGCAGAGAGGACGCCATAACAACTTCCCAAGTGAGAAAAGAAACACCAGGAACAACGGGGAACCTATGCTCCTGGTGTGCTCAAGTTGGTTGATTAATCCGTCAGAGATTGAACCCACGGATAGCGCAACCACTCACCTTCATCTGTCAAGAGTTCAACACATGCGCTGGCGGCATCATCCAGCCATTCTGCTGCTGCATCTTCCCCGGCGGCCATGCGCCAGAACAGCCCGCCAAAAAGATACGAGATGCCGAATTCACGCCATCCGGTGAATCGTTGACATGCTTCTTCAGCACAGGCTTCCAGAACTGATTCCGCTGTACTTTCGTCGATGAGTCCAACAAAATGTCCCCATCGAACGAGAGCGGCAGCACGTCCGATGTCCCAACCGCGCATCTGTTCGGGTGAAACTTTGTCTTTGAAATGGCGAGCGAAGAGCCACCGTTGCATGGCACCCGATGCGTCTTCCGGATCGAGTTCCTGTGCGATTTCTTCAAAGGTTTCGGCATTTGCATACTGGGCGTAGAGTGCTGACATGCCGCCGGCTTCCAAAAGATCGCCGAGGGTTTCACCCAGTTCTTCCGTATTGGTGATGCCCCAATATTCGCTGAGAATCGTACGAACCTTTTCCTCGAAGAAAGGCTCATGTTCTTCAGGATCAAGTTGATCGAGCTCGTGGCCGTTGAGGTTGCCCACAATGCCGCCCAACAGATAACCGAAGATCCTCGCTTCCTTTGAGCCGCGAGCGGCAGGTCGGGGTTCAGATTCCGTAAAGTCTGTCCGTAGCTGTTCGATGTAGCTCATGGCATTGTCGTAGCCTTCTTCGCGACTTTCGTCAGATCCGGCGTTCAGGTCAACACCCATGGACTGAGCATTGTTCTGCAGTGTTTGAATCAGCGCCTGAGGATCGAATTGACCACCATTTTGTGCGGCATCTACAGCCTGAAATGCAGCAGTCTGGGCTTGAGCAATGAGATCTTTTTGGTTGGCCATCGCCTGCTGCATCTGCGCTTTCATCATAGCCAACATCTCGGGATTGTTGCCGTAAAGCGATTCCATCATCTTCATCTGAGTATTGATCGCCTCTTCTTGAACTTTAAGCACGGCGTCTGCTTGTTCGCGCAGAAGTTGTTCAGTGTTCTTGTCTGGCATAGGTACTCCTTGCTGAATTAACGAAAATGGATTTATCGAGGTGGTTGGTTTACTGATGAAATTCGACTAGGCTGATCTCCTGAGAAAGCGGGCTATCTAACGACTTCTTCAGACGTATCGGAGCCGTCGCAGGTTTCTGTCTCGTCTTGGTCGGGAGATTTGAATATTCCCGACCCGCAGATGCGAAGGAAGGAATGGAAAGCTGCCTGTTTGATTTTTGGTTGAGATTTGAACCATTCGAGGAGCAGATCAAAGATGGTCTTGCTGTCCCAAAACAGACCTTCCACGTATTCGTAACGCAACGCACTGCCGAAACCTGTACAAAGAAAAGCGTCTTGGCGTTCAGGATCTTTCAAGAGGGTCGCCAATGCTTCCCGTAATTGCGTTTTGTCTGCCTCCGAGACTTCAGGAGCAACGGTAAAGAAGACAATGCCGGCACTGATGCCTTGGCGCTCTAGTTCGATCATGCATTGGGCGTCGTTTTGGTTGTATCCGTTATGAAGTGCAGGGCACCGCATGACCAATTTTGTGGCGTCAAAAAGCAGATCACAATCAGGATCTCTATCCGGCTCTTGGAGTATTTCTGTGTCCTGATTTAGAAAATCATCCATTGTGAAGCCGCTTGCTCCCGGGATGCATTCACGGACATATCTGACCAGATCTGGGAGCGCCAAGCCTTCTTCAGTTGGCTCATCGCGATAGATGCCGAGATCACTGAACCACTGACTTTGTACACTCTCCCCAAGAGTTTTTTGAACCATCCACTCAAGAGCTGCAAAAATGCCCGGGAGTTCATCTTCATCAATTGCAGCGAGTTCTGGCCCAGTAAAAACAAGTCGATACGTGCCTCCCTCTTCTTTTTTAGGCACCACTGTTAGCTCTGATGCGCGCAGGACTCGTTTCCCCACATGAGCTTCCAAGATGTGAGGTGAATCTACTGGTTGAAACCCAAACTCAAACCTCCAGTGATTCGTAAGAGATGCCGGAACGTGGCGCAGGAACTCTCGCAACGGGAAAGCCGTCAATCGCCAGCCTTTCGGAGATATGGTTAGGTGAATTTTGTCGACTTCTTGACTTAGTTCGACATACCATTTATCGGAGGCTACCGGATGGAAGATCTTTTCAATTTCCTCCAGGGCTAACTGCGTTGTAAGCGGTCCATCGTTACAGAGTTCTCGCAGATGCGATTCCGATTCGGAGAATTGCCGCCAGGCGTCAACTATGCGTTCGCGGAACGGGTGATAGAACGTCAGGGCGTTCAACTGCTTTTTCGACAACTGAATAAACTCTTTGGTGTCTTCGTCGTCGGGTTTGTACTCCAACGCCTTCTGCCAGTGATCCAGTGACTCAGTAATGCGGTCGAGGAAGAAAAGCGAATAGGCACGCCGAAAGTGCCAATAATGGTTCTCTCGGTCGCTTGGAGCTATAGAGTCAAGCAAGCGTAACGCCTTCTCAAGTGGCTCTACTTCGCCGGCTTTTGCTAAGTTGTTGTAGGCACGAGCGAGTTGACCGATCACGTCAGCCGTCTGTTCTTCGGGTGACAAGGCTTCGATGAACTTGATGATGCCTTCGTAGTCATCTCGTTCATTAAGATCGTTGATGTGAGCCATCAATGAGCTGGGTGTTGCACTCATGATCCTCTCTCCTCGAGGAACGAAACGACTGTATTGCTCAACACATGTCGGGATGCTCCTTGAATCAGTCTACTCGACAGTTTAGGTTTGCAGTTGACGACTGCATTACTGCCTGTAACTAGGTATTCAGACAAGGTACTAAATACCTCTAAGCAATTTTAATCAAAGAGATAGGCCAGATTTTCCAGAGTCACGCCCAGTTAGTCGTGTCTAGCTTGATATTTCCTTAAGTACGTAGGAGTTGGAAGGGTTTGCGTCACTCAATGTGAGATAACCTGCGTACATCTGTCTAAAAGATTTGAGATTCTCAACCAATGGCCGTTTGCTCAGCTAACTGATAATTCCTGTCACTAAGCTGATGGTATGTCTGCCATTCGTTCGACTTCGAAAGAAGAGCCGCGTTGCTGCATCATCCATGATGACATTGGAGTATCAGAGCACATGCTCCTGTGCGCACGAGGCAATGCCGATAGGGGAAGAGAGCACAGACTGAGGCGTCACTAGTGATGCGACGATGAAGGTTGTTCTTCTCGTGTTCGGGAAAAAAAACGTGAGAGCCCGGATTCACAGGATTGGTTTGCATGTTGCAAATTTCCGATGTGTGATCGGGTTGCCCGATGCAATCAAATCTGAAGCCAGTGATCGCATAACTCGTGACAGCCTTTTGCACACCAACCTTCGTGAGGTGCTGGATAGACTATGTCTTCTGCCGTCTTGCATTTGCCGACGTTCGTCTCACCTCTTTGACGGACGATTGCCGAAGTGGTCGATGTCACATGTTCATCCCCCAAAATCCAAGGGATACATTGGAAGCTTGTATCGTCGTGGCTCCAGAGTTCTGGCCGTTGAAGAGTGACGAGAGGGAAACCAAATATGTCGTGTCCGCTTGCGATAAGGAACTGTCAGTTGACGGCGAAGAAAGAATTCGTCAAGCTCTTAGAGAATTGATGTTTCTTCGCGTCTTATAGTTTGAAGACCTAAGAAAATTAGATTTTGGCACGTTAAGAGCGGATAATCTAATGCTGTTTCTGATGGTAGGACATTGTTGATATACACATGTGAAGAACAGGATATCGTTTCCCTGGTTGATAGTATATGTGAGGTGCTGATGGACGAAGATCTTCAGGATCTTTATGACTATAAGTGGGGTTGCATTACGAAGAAGGTTCAATTCCAAGCACTTCCAAAATTGATTACCAAGTCGCTTAATGAAAAAGACTTTCTTGAACTTGAGAATGCAGAGCAAGTTCTACGCCTTCGTAAGACTGTAAGAGATATGTGGCCATCTCTTCAGAACGAGACTGAACGATATGATCTGTTGTCTTGGATTGTGCGGAAATGGGGGCGGATACCACACATTAATGATGAAACGCTTATGACATATGTGGCCCTTATATGTGGGGCACGGTTAAGTTCATCCGCCGCTCAGAAGGCCAGAGATGAGCTCTATAAGATGGATCGCATCAGCAGCAAAAGCAAATGTTTGGCATTTGTGGATCCTGAAAATTGGTTTGTTTATGACTCCCGTGTCGCCATGGCGCTAGATATGATCATTCAGAATATGCCAAGGAAATATGAGTGGGAGTTTATTCTTCCTGAGGGGCGCAGTAACGAAGCGAAGCACTTTGATCATAAGAATCCAGCTATAGCTGGTTATTCTGATTATTGTTGATTGATTAAGATGGTTGCCAAAAAAATGGAGTTTGAAGGTGTCAATCGTCAATGCGTTGAAATGAAGTTATTCATGCTCGGCAATAATCTCGACGAATTTAAGAATCGTAGGCGCTTCAATGAAACTGCAGAGAGTCCTAACAAGTAATGGATCAGTCACACTGGTGGTCTTCGTTGCTTCCTGGCATTAACGAACCGAAATAACAGAGCGAGCGACGTAGCTGCGATTATTGTCATGAGTTTTAGCTAGAACAGCTTCAAGAATTTTGATTTCGTCCCCACTGACTGAGTCCGTTCGAAATCGCTGAAGCGGAATCCCGAGCTTGCGCATGATGGAGTCTTTCTTCCGATCCCTTTCAGCTTGAATTGTTCCTTCCTGGTGGTAGGCAGCTCCGTCTACTTCAATGGCAACCAGTGGTTCATTGTTAATCGTGTCGAATACAAGGAAGTCGAGTCGCGCGTTGTGCAGCATGAAGAGTTGTTCAGACTCGGCAAATACCTCAAAGTGAGTCGGTAATAAGCGAAGAGGATATTCCTGAACGAAGGACCAGCGATGGTACCGCTCGTTGTCTGCTAGTACACGGCTCAACACTGCTCGATAGATGGCCTCTGCTTCAGACTCACCGTTCTTTTTCTCTAAGGCTGGCGCGCTTGTGAGTACCAGACGATCGAAGATGGACCAGTACTTTGAGACGCGTTCACTTCGTAGCTTCGGATCGAGGCGACGTATGTATTGGACGAGCGCTGCCGGAAGGCTGTTTGGATGTTCTTCAAAAGCAGATGAAATCAGAATGAATTCAGATTTCGCTCGCTTTCGGATAAAACTTTTTGCCCCAATTCTGAATAGTCCGTTGAGAAACGTTGTAGCCCAGTTGATTGATCGTTGCTTGCAAGCTACGACCGCTTTGAATGTAGGTTTTGGCAGCCTTTTTCCGTGACTCGTTATTTCCTCGCAAGCAAGACTTAGCACGGACCTGACCTGCCTCGCGTCTTTCTTGAAGCCACTCTCGTAGTTTGGGCGTGAAGGGTACCCTAGAGGCCGAACGGTGCCTCGTAGTGAGTTCAAACGATCCTATATTTTTAGGACGTCGTTGATTTCTTTCTGTGTGTACATAACTTGAACTTCATTCCAGGAGTTTGGTCCAAGTTTTCGTTCGCATCCCCAAGTTGAACGTTGTACCTATTGGGCGATTTCAGCAGTAGTTTCGACTGCGGCCTGAGTCTAGGGTAATAGAGCAACCAGTCCCGAACTTGTTTTTGTGCCTGTGTTCGGGATACAAAACAGTCATTGGTTGGCAATGTTTCTCTTTTCAGAGTTGCCCACAAGGATTCGGCCGGAACATTGTCCAATCATTGCTCTCGGCGACTGTTAGAGCTAATCATCTGAAAATTGTGTAGCTGTTGCTGAAAAGTCTGCCCCTCCCCAATTGGTGAGAAACCGATAGTTGTGATTCATCACTTTGGACTTGTGCAATAGCAACATGTTTGAATTCATTTGAAAAGCCCGACCGAACGAGAGGACGGGCTTTCCTAATTTATCGAGGGAGGAGTCATCAAACACTCCCGAAAGAATCCCGCCCGACTTCACAGGGAGGGGAGAGATCATCCGGGAGATCATCGGTTATTCGACGGAAGATCAGAATACATGGCGGACACCGATATTCCAACGATAGTTTTCCTTGACCTCGCCGCCGTTTGTCCGTTCAAGATCGACGTAGGTGTAGGTATTCTTCGACCAATTAAAGTTGGCGCCGACACCCATTTCAACCCAGGCACCTCCGAGATCTTCCTCGATCGAATTGTGGGCAACCCCGTTGGTAGCCGTGCCGTTCATTTCTCCGTCAAAGTCATAAAGACCCGACACGCGAGCATAGACCAGACCCTTGTTTTCAGGGAATTTGAAGCCGATACGAACGCCCATACGACCGATCAGGCTCTCGTAGCCGTCTTGGTCGATTGTAACTCCGTTACTGGTCTTGGCTGAGTCGCCGCTGATGTGCCCATAATTGAGACCTGCCTGCGGTTCAAAGAACAGACCACCGTGAAGGAATTCAAACCGATACCCCGTCTCCACGCTGACGCCAAAGGCGTTGCTGTCGTAACCGCCGTTCATGCCGTTCAGAGCGAAGTCGTTTTCGAAGCGGTTGTATTTCGCCATCAAATCCACGTAGGCTCCGCAGGGGACGAACCACGTCCCGTATAGCGCAAAACCGTAGCTTTCGATGTCTGCCGAGCCACGACTGTAAGTGGATTCACCGTCGGTATAGGTAAAAGCAGCACCGATGCGCCAATCCCCCACTGTGCCGTCAGCGCCGACTTGGATGGAATTGCTCTTCATGGTCACATTTTGAGCACCGTATTCCATTTCCGAACCGTAGGCACGCGCCCACAGCCCTGTACCGGAGGGCGAATCACGCAGTTCCCCCATGCGCTTGGAGAGGCTGTTCATTTCGTGACGAAGCGACAAAGCGGAAAGGGCTACAACAGAGCCGTATGCGTCGAGTTTGTCGTTTTTCGTCTTTCGCACGTTCGTGAGTTGACCTTCTTTGTCACGCAGTGCGGTAAGACCATCGTTGACGTCGCCCGCCAACACCTCGATCGTATTGACCGAATTCTCTTCATCGGACTGGATCACAACTGCGTCGTTCAGCGCTTGAGCGGCCGCGTCCGCATTGGCGAACTGATCGTTGGAGGATCCTGTCGCCGTAATACTCAGGTCTCCTGACTTTTGTCCAATGGTCACGCTCTTGGTATTGCCGAGGTCAGTCAGCATTAACGACTTGTTTCCGCCTCCGAAGGAGGTCATTTCATATTCACCGCCGCCTAGAACAACGGAACTTTCTTGACTGCCGACTGTATTGACGGTACCGAGCAACCCCTTCTCGGTTGTGTCTGTCACAGTTAAATTTGCGTTTTGGAGGTTCACCGTACCCCTATTGGCGACATTGCCGCTAAGTACCAGGTTTCCACGACTGTCGGAGCCGATGATATTGAAGACAGAATCCGCGTCAGCGTTGAGAGCCTGACCGGCACTGACCTGAGCGGAACCTTCGACGGTCATGTCAGTTTTCGCTGCATTGATGCCGATCGCAGTCGTTGCATCCACCACGAAGGAGTGATCGCCTTGCAACGTCAGAGACGCACTGCTTAAATCCAAACCAATGGCTTCGCCGTTCTCAGCCAGACTTTGCACCGTTGCCGTGACATTGCTCAAACTTGCGACCGCGCCCTCTTGAACTGCGATGCCGACCGCTGAGTCATGTTCAGAGACAATGGTGAGTTGACTTGTGCCTCCAATGTTCACATACGACGAGCGGTTATCGTAGGAGCCTTGGGACAAAATACCCGTAGCTTGTCCCAGAGCGTGAACATTCAGATCTAAACTGGCATCAATGTTGACGTGGCCGGGACCAGGATAACGGGACGGATTGGTCAACGAATAGATGCCGTAAGCCTGTCCATCTTCTTTGTCGGAAGTGATCGAGATTGATGCCCGATTCGTCGATACGCCCGATTCTCCCTGAGCGTAAATACCAGCGGCGGAGTCCATAGCACCTGAAATATCGATATCAAGCAGTCCATCAATCGTCACACCTGCATGAAGATCCTCAGTCGAGGCCTTGTCTCCGCTCACATAGATGCCATGAACGACATCCGTGTCTGCATTGACTTGAATGCTGAGGTCTTTCTCAAAGTGAGCGTTAGTGTTGTATGCACTGCCTTCGAGATTTACAACTCGGATGGCCCGAGTCCCCAGATCCACTCGGTTGCCCTCGGCATCCAAGCCGTTCACAATCATGGAGACGTTGTCTTTCGCTTCAAAGGAACCTCCAGCCGAGTAGAGTGCATGTACCCAATCCGATCCTGCTTTGATGGGGTCGCTTGCATTATGCAGGTTGATCGTGACGAGAGTATTTCCTACTGTCACATCACCGCTCACAAGTTGGAAGCCGAAAGGTCGGCTCGAACCCGCATCAATCGTAATGGACGTATGCCCTGCAGAAAGGTCGATCGATGCATTGTTGGCCATAACTCCTACAGCATTTCCGTCGGAACTTTCCGTGGGCGCTTGGGTAGAGGCATGAATTACCGTATCTCCAAGAACTGTAACACGACCATTCGATTGCGCTCGAAGGCCATAAGCAAAAGCACCGGGCGTCGTAGCATTGGCATCGACATTGACATTCCCATGAAAGGAGATTTCGTGCCCATTCACCTGAATGCCGTAGACGTATTTATGCTTCTCGGGCAACGAGCCCGTTGTTACAACAACATCTTCAAGAAAATTTTCGGTCGGAAGATTGATGCCGACAAAACGACCCTCAGTAGTTTCGGTGTCGGCAATTACGAATTCCTGAGCCTGAACCTGCGACAAAGAAATTGCCGCAAGAAGACCGGCGAATGCCAGGGAAGATGGCTTGCATACGTATGAAGACACTGACCCCTCCAAACAAGGAAGTTGATCAAACAAGCTACAGTTTGTCCTTCTCTATAAGCTTTTGCAAATTCGAGGTATCTGCCTGCAAGAGTATCTTTCGCCGTAATGAAAAATCAGGGTTACGGAATCCGCCATCAACGGATACTCAGGGAAATAGCGAGGCAATCTCAACGATCAGAATAAAAGCAAACATAGACCTCGACAAGACGCCATTTGAAACTTGATGCTGAAACTGGAATTTCCAATCCCATCGGAAAATGAGCTAGGTAGCCGCTAAAAGTAGAGCGTCGTGCTCAATGGGCGATTTCGTCTGTGGACTCGCGTGCGGCCTAAGTCTGTTGTGAGATCAAACAGTTTCGAACTTGTCTTTTTACTTCTGCTCGGAACTCAAAACAGACATTGGCTGTCAGCGTTTCCCATTTCAGTGCTGTCAGAAGGATTCGGTCGGAGTGCATTGTCCCAGGTATGACACATGGCGACTCAAAGAGTCGATCATGTTATGTTTCTAATTTTAGAAATGAGGATCAAAATTCCGCTTCTACGACTTTAGTTCATTAGCTCCTGGGAAAGTAGGACTCACAGGAACGTTGACGGATACTTGGAGCAGGTGTAAGAGTCTAAGCCCCTTGTATTCATCATCGTAAGAGTGATTGCGACGCGCGAACGAAAGTGCGCACTCATGAACGCTGTATACGGGTACAGGATTGTGTCTAATGAAAAAATAACAAAAAACCGAACGGTGACGAACCGCTCGGTTTTCTAACTTGGCGCCTCTGCCGGGACTCGAACCCAGATCTAACCCTTAGGAGGGGCTTGTTCTATCCAGTTGAACTACAGAGACGCACAGTGCTCAAACTTACCGTTTTTGCTTCGGAAAGTTTGTCAGGCCCGCAATTGTAGCAAACCGACAATTTTGTTCGAGCAAATTTTGATAGCATGAGCAAGGATGTATAAACAACGGCTGATGACTGACTTCCTATGTTTAGTTTCCGTGACAGCGTCGATCTTTGGCTACGAATCGGTTTCGGCGCTCTGATTCTTCTTGGTTGCTACTTTGTGATGCAACCTTTTCTCACGGCCATTTTGTTGGCGGGCATTCTGGCTGTCGTCAGCTGGCCGTTGTACGAGCGAGCGCTCACGAGCTTCGGCAATCGTTCGACGATAGCGGCGACATTGATGGTGTGCGTCGTGATCGTCACGGTGCTCATTCCGTTGTCGATCATTACGGGCGTTCTGGCGCATCAGATTCCGCAGCTGATTCATTGGGTACGCGACTGGGTGGCCGGCGGTATGAAATTGCCCGATTGGCTAATTGCCATTCCCTACGTCGGAGAAAGCATCAACGAAGCCTTTCACTTAGGTTTTGATCCCGCCGCCCTCGGCGACTTCATTCAAAAGGCTATCGACCCCGTCACTAAGTGGGTGCTGAGTGCCTCAGTCGGCATCGGCAACGGCTTGTTCCAGATGGCGCTCGTTGCCTTTATTGCATTCTTCTTCTATCGCGACGGCAATTCGCTCGCGCGCCGCGGTCGTCTGTTCCTAAAGCGAGTCTCGGGCGATCTTGCTGATGAATACACCGGCATTTTGGTCAACACGACCCGCTCGGTGGTCTTCGGCGTGCTCGGCACCGCTGTGGGGCAGGGTGTGGTGGCGGCCATCGGCTTTATCATCGCTGATGTTCCGGGTGTTGTGATGCTCAGTTTCGCCGTTTGTGTGCTCTCCGTCGTGCCCGTTGGCCCGCCTCTGGTGTGGGGTTCGGTTGCCATTTGGCTCGCCGCGACCGATCAGATCGGTTGGGCGGTGTTCTTGGTTTTGTGGGGAACGCTTGCGGTGAGTTCGGTGGATAACTTCATCAAGCCCATTTTGATCAGCCGCGGTACGGCATTGCCTCTGGCGCTGGTTTTCCTGGGCGTCTTGGGCGGCATCATGAGCTTCGGCATGCTCGGCGTCGTGTTGGGTCCCATTTTCCTGTCGGCGGCCATCGCCATGTTGAAGACTTGGCTCAAGCATCCCGTCAAGCGTCTGGTCCCTGTTGCGGTTGTTCCCGGCTCGGATGCGAAGGCTGCCGCGGAGTCTGAAGAGCAAGTGCTGGTCGAGGAAGGCGATTCTTCCGAAGACGATAAAAAGCCTGCCTCGGCCGTGCAGGATACGCCGGACGAAAATCGCCGCTAAAATCCGTCTCGAGTTTTACAGTTCGCGCCCGTCACTTTCGACGGGCGCTCCTTTTCCGATTGTGGTCAAAGTAAGCGCCCGCAGGGCCTGATTCCGAGAAATGGCAGTTCGCAAGCGTCCGTCTGATTACCAAGAAAATTCCATTCGCGTCTTAAAGGGGCTGGAGCCCGTCAAAAGCCGCCCGGGCATGTACACCCTGACGGACAATCCGCTTCACATTATTCAGGAAGTGCTTGACAACGCGAGCGACGAAGTGCTCGGCGGGTTCGGCGACACGATCACGCTGACGATGTGTGCCGACGGCAGCGTTGCCGTTGAAGACAACGGCCGCGGCATTCCGGTGGGTATTCACCCCACGGAAGGCATCCCGACGGTGGAACTGGTGTTTACGCAACTGCACGCAGGCGGTAAGTTCGACAAGGCCTCAGGCGGCGCCTATAGCTTTTCGGGCGGTCTGCATGGCGTCGGTGTCTCGGTGACCAACGCCCTGAGTCAACATTTGAACGTCACGGTCTGGCGCGACGGCAAGCAGTACGACATCGGCTTTGCTGACGGTTTCGTATCGGAACCTCTTACCGAACAACCTTCCAGTCGCGGCAAAAAGTACACTGGTACGCGCGTTCAATGTCTGCCGGATCCCAAGTATTTTGATTCGCCGACGATTCCGGAGCAACAGCTCATCGGCCTGTTGCAGAGTAAGGCCGTTTTGCTTCCGCGTTGTACGGTTCGCTATATCAACGAAAAGACGGGGCAGGAACTGTCCTGGCGCTACGACGGAGGTTTGCGAGAATATCTGTTGGCCGAATTCACCGAGCCGCTTCTTTTTGATCCTTTCGAAGCGCAGGGGTGGGCTGAAGAAAACGATGAGACGTTTGCCGTGGACGAGGGTGCCCACTGGGTTGTGTGCTGGAGCGAAACCGGCACACCCGTGCGCGAGAGCTACGTAAATCTGATTCCGACTCCCGCCGGCGGCACGCACGAAGCTGGTCTTCGCGAGGGTTTGTTTCTGGCGCTCAAGTCCTTTATGGACGCGCACGGCTTGATGGCCAAGGGCGTGAAGCTTCTGACTGACGACGTCGCAAACCGCGCCAGTTTCGTGCTGTCGGCCAAGGTGCTCGATCCCCAGTTTCAGGGCCAGACCAAGGAAAAGCTCACAAGTCGCGATGCCATGCGATTGGTGAGCAATTTCGTTAGGCCGCAGTTCGAGTACTGGCTCAACGATCATATTGAAGAGGGAAAGAAACTTGCCGAGCTGGTGATTCGTCAGGCGCAGGCGCGTCAGCGCCGCGCTCAGAAGGTCGAAAAGAAGAAGTCTTCGAGCGTGGCAGTGTTGCCGGGCAAACTCACCGATTGCGAATCGACCGACATCAGCCGCAACGAAATTTTCCTCGTGGAAGGTGACTCGGCAGGCGGCACGGCCAAGCAGGGACGCGACAAGGAGCATCAGGCGATCCTTCCGTTGCGCGGCAAGGTACTCAATACCTGGGAAGTCGACAGCGATCGTATCTTTGCCAGCCAGGTGATTCACGACATCGCGGTGGCCGTGGGCGTCGATCCGCACAAGCTCGACGACGACACGGATCTCTCGGGGCTTCGTTACGGCAAGGTCTGCATTCTGGCCGACGCCGACGTAGACGGCAGCCACATTCAGGTTCTTCTTTTGACGCTCTTTTATCGTCACTTCCCTAAACTGATTTCGGAAGGGCACGTCTTTATCGCTCAGCCGCCGCTTTTCCGCGTTGACGTTCCGAAACAGGGGAAAAAACCGGAAAAGAAAATTTACTGTGCCGATGATCGCGAACTCAAGCGCACCTTGAGTAAACTCGAGAAAGAAGGGCTGCCGCTTGAAAAGCTCAGTATCTCCCGATTCAAAGGTCTGGGCGAAATGAGCGAAAAGCAGCTTGCCGAAGCCGCGTTTCATCCCGACACCCGTCGTCTGCTGCCCGTGACGCTCGGCGGCATCGAAAAGGCGCAGACCGACGCCGTGATGGGATTGCTGATGGGCAAGGGCGAAGCAACCGGACGCCGCAGCTGGATGGAAATGCACGGCGACGACGTGGAGGTGGATGTCTGAGGAACCAAACGTCGTCGCGGTTGAAATCGCTTTTGAAGGAGAGAGTGATGGATTCAAAAGGTATTGCACAAAGCGTGATTGTGGCCGCGGGTCTGATCGGCGGTCTGGGACTTTTGGGCAGTCAGCTTTCCGGCGGCATCAACGCCTTTGTCGATCGAGATCGCGTGGTGACAGTCAAGGGCCTTTCGCCCTCGGCCATCATGGCCAAAGAGGTGCTCTGGCCCCTTTCCTTCCGAGTG
>OGEA01001008.1_pt1 | contig 14635 bp, 10 predicted proteins | sample 1570531 | NCBI WGS metagenome assembly OGEA01 (sample SAMEA2581973, study PRJEB24529) | metagenome | biome: Human gut stool | place: China | collected 2011 | reverse complement strand
TTAACTTGTGATGTAAACCACAATTTATCAATATATCAAATATTCAGAACATAACATAAAAACTGCTGTTTGGGTTTGTCACTCAAACAGCAGTTTTTGTCGGTTATTTTAATAAATATAATTAACCGTAGTTTTTAAAAATTCTCAAAAAACCGTTTATCAATCGTGTTTTATTACAAATTTATCAAATGCATAATAAAGCACATACAGCATCGCCGTGGCTATACAGAATACAGCTATAAAAATCGGTGAAAATTCAGACAGTGAGTTTAACGATTTTTCAATGAGAAACCATGGGCGCACAATATCCCACGAATTTACTCTTGCATATCTGCCGATATAAATTGCAAACGAACTGAGTAAAATCGTAATTGTACAAAAAGCAACACCCGTCACCTTTCCGAAACGCTTATTTATTATTTTATGAATTATTCGCATTGACATCATTCCGAACAGCAACCCGAGTATAACCGTAACCGTCAAGTTCAGCACAATAAGCCAAGCGGTCACATTCGTTCCGATTTTTTCATATTCAAGATAAGCGGACTCTTTAAAATAGCTTGTATATTTTAAATCCGTCATCATATACGGCGAATTTGGAAAGAATAATAACCACAAAAATCCAAATATTACAGCAGGAACAGCTTTTTTCTTACTGAAATAATGTTCACACAGCATTGCCGCAAACAGCGGAATTACAGCAAGAATATCATTCCATACAATATACCACCAATGCGGTTCTTTTGCGTAAAATGTATACATCGCCGTTGAAATTATTATAAATATAAAGGAAAAATAAGCAAACTTCGCTTTGTTTCCCGCAAATACAGACTTCATATTGTCACCGCCTTGCATAATAAGTTATTATATCACGCTTTCACTGCGGTATCAATAAAATTTTGCAAGCAAAGTTAAAAGTTATTGCCTTTTTGTGCTTTATATGCTAAAATAATTATAATTATTTACGAAAAGAGCTGATAAGCTGTGAAAAAAGAAAACAAAGCTTTTAAAATATTCAGAGTTATAATTACCTTAATTGCCATTGTATTTTTATTGTTGTTTGTATCGTGCGCTCCGTGGGGAATTGTCAACATCGGCAATCTTGTGGGCGGATTGCTGTGTGTATGGCTGATTTTTGTATTCGGCACACGCAATAAATACAAATCATTAAAAGAAAAACTCAAGAAAAATATATTCGGCAAAATTGTTCTGTACGGCATCAATTTTTGCTTTACCGCACTTCTTTGCTATGGTTTGATTGTTACGGGTCTAATGACATTTGCCTGCATACAACAGCCAAAACAAAATGCAACCGCAATCGTACTTGGCGCTCAAGTTACCGAGAACGGCCCGAGTATGATGCTTACAGGCAGAATAAACAGCGCCGTTAGATATTTGCAGGAAAATCCTGATGCAAAAGCTGTACTTACAGGCGGACAGGGCAGTAATGAACCGATGAGTGAGGCACAGGCTATGTACAACTGCATTGTCGAGGCAGGGATTTCTCCCGACAGGCTTTATATAGAAGACAAAGCGGTAAATACAGGCGAAAATATTGCATTTTCCGAAGAAATAATTAAAGCAAACGGACTTAACGAAAACAAAGCTATAGTTACAGACGGCTTTCACCAGTTGAGGGCGCAGATAATTACAAAACAACAAGGACTGAGCGGAAGTGTCGGCTCGGTAAATGCCGACACTTTCCCCGTTTTTATTCCTACATTTGCCGTCCGTGAATGGTTTGCACTGCCGAATCAGGTTCTATTTCGGTAGCCACAACCTCTGAAATATTTTCATTGGGCTGATATACCGCATTTCGCCTTGAATTGAGTTCATACGGATAAATTTCGTTATCTGTAACATCTACAATCGGTGAATGTTCAAAACCGTTGTTGCGTGACGGCAGTTCAATAGGATACCGCTCGTTGCGTTTGCTTTCTTTTCTATTCATAAAATTAACCACCTTTCCGGGTGGTTATATTTTTTGCGGATTTTTGTATTTTATGCTCACAGTTCTATTTTTTATGTTGAGATGAAAATTAAATTTAAAAATTTGTTATTTTACCCAAATTAAAGCAAAAATCCCGATAAAGTCGCACTTTATCGGGATAAAATTTTAATTAATGCTTAAATTTTGTACCGCCTTTTGATACATCCTGCTTTGGAAGTTCTACATCTGCGGTGTCAAATTTTCTCTTTTTGGTTTTGCCTGCTTTACCTGTTGCAGGAGCAAATTTGTATCTGCCACGGCTCTTTACTGTAGCAATAATAAAGTAAACAATACCTGCAACACTTAAAATCAAGCACACAATACCTGCATAAAGCATCCAATGTCCGTTATCGGATTTACTTGTGTTTTTCTTGATAAAGTTGAAATCATCGCCGTCGCTGTCGGTAAGAGATGCGTTTTTGAGATTTGCGGAAATATCGTTCCAATCGCTCTGTGAAAGCGTTTTATCGTCAATAGTATCTTTGCTTACAGAATACATCTGTGCAGGAGGCGCAGTGGTTTCGGGTACAGTATATGTTGACTGACCGCCGCCTACATATACATCGTCGCCGTCGCTGTAGTATGGCTTATCATCATAACTGTAAGTAGGCTCTTCATAATAAGGTTCTGTAGGCTCCGGTTCCGGCTCGGGAGCATATGTCGGTTCGGGCTCGGGAGCATATGTCGGTTCGGGTTCCGGCTCGTATGTCGGCTCCGGTTCGGGTTCCGGCTCATATGTCGGTTCCGGCTCGGGAACAGGCTCGGTTTCAATGATTTCGCCGCCGCTTTCTTCGCCTTCAACCGCACTTACCGAAAAAGCAAATACAGAAAAACTGAGTGCAAGTACGGAAATTAAAGCAATTATTTTTCTTTTCATACTGTTGACTCCTTTCATATATTTAAAAGGTTATTAATCGGTTGAAAATATCTGCACTAAATGCCACACAAAGGCTGTGTGGCATTTTGATTTTTAAACTTTTACTTTGAAGAAGATGAGCTTGAAGAGCTTGTGCTTGAAGAGCTTGAGCTTGAAGATGAGCTTTCAGGCTTTACAAAGTAAAGCTCAGGCTTGTACTGGTCGAGTACAGACTGGTTCTTTTCGCAATCTGTCTTTTGAGCAAGGTCATCTACATACTTTGCAAACTCGTCTTTTTTCATATCTGCAAGCAATTTGTTGCGCTCTGTTGAGTCGTAAACATGGCTGTCAATGTCCGAATTAATATCGCCCTTGAATATAAGGTAGTAAACCGCTGTATTGCCTGAACCTACCTTAACTGTCTTAGCCTCGTTCGCTTTCATTTCGCCGAGGGTTGTCTTAAGCTCATCGCCGAGTGAACTGCTTTTAAGGTTTTCTACAGCTGATGTTGACGGATCGTCTGTAAGTGAGTTAGCTGTCTTGTACTTATTTACAATATCGTCAAAAGAAGTACCGTTATTAAGTTCCTTTGCGTAGCCGTCAAATTCGTCTGTAATCTTCTTTGCGTCCTCGTCAGAAAGCGCTACATCTGTGCTCTTATTTGACTCGTCTGTTGTTGACTCGTAAAGGTTAGCCTTTATGTACTTATAGTCTGTATAATTTTCTGTAAAGTATGAAATAAATTCATCGTCCTTTACTTCTTTTGAGCCGCCCTCGCCGTAAATCTTGTCAAAGATTGCGGAATACTTTGTGTTGTAAAGTGTTGTGCAGTACTCAAAGCTCTCAAAAGATACACCGTAAGGCTCGTACTGGTCTTTATAAGGCATATAGTAGCCGTAAGATGCGTAAGGGCCTACTGTCCAATATTCCTCGGCAGATTTCTTTGCTGAGTCGGCAGTAGCGCCGCTCATATCAATGCCGAGCTCCTCAACGAGGTTGTCAACAGCAATGTAGTTTAAGCACATTTTGTCTGCCTCGTTTTTAATCCAATCTCTTGCAATCGCCTTGTCGCCGTCATCGTCTGTAATCTCAAGGTCAAGCCATGAATCGGAGGCCTCATCATATGAAGCAAGTTTCGACGCATAATTTTGAGCTTGTGAGTAAGCTGTTTTAAGCGAGTAGCTGTAAACGCCGATTGGCAATTCTACTTTATCTGTTTTGTAAGCCCATTCTGCATTAAGGCTGATTGGAGTGCAGCCAACCGCTGCAACAGCAATAATCAGTGCAAGCAACAATGAACCGATCTTTGCATATGGTTTCATAATATTTACCGTCCTTAAAAAATTCTATTTCACCCGTAAAATGACAGGGTGCGTACTTTATAATTATGATAGAATAAATTTGCATTGTCTATATATTTTCTAAAATTTATTGCTTTTTCGGCAAAGTTTTCAGACAACTGTCAGATTTTAAATACTTTTTTGAGCATATCAAGCGATGAACCGCCGCCGCATCTTATTGTAATGTACGGTTTGTTGCCCGCAGACAGCATTGCTCTGCCGTTGAGCCTTGAAAGAAGTTCTATAACCTTCGGCGATTTTATCTCTTTGACAAACAGTAAAACATTGGTATCCGTCTGCCTGATTTCGTAAATACCCATTGCGTTTGCACAGTTTCTTATAAGCGCAATATCAATAAGTCCGAGCACAGATTCGGGAATTTCACCGAAACGGTCTTTGAGTTCGTCCTTAACATCAAGGCTGTCCTCTTTGTTGCGTATATCGGCGATTCTGCGATATACATCAAGTCGGAGAGTAAGGCTTTCTACATAGCTCTCCGGAATGTGCGCATTTACCGAAATATCAATAAGACAATCAAGGTCGGCAGACTGTGCGGCTTCGCCCTTTTCTTCGCTTACTGCCTCGCCCAACAGCTTAAGATACATATCGTATCCGACGGATTCCATATGTCCGTGCTGTTGAGCACCCATAATGTTTCCTGCGCCTCTTAATTCAAGATCTCGCATTGCGATTTTAAATCCGCTGCCAAATTCGGTAAATTCTCTGATAGCGGCAAGGCGCTTTTGCTGAATTTCTGTAAGCACTTTGTTTTTGCGGAATGTAAGATAAGCATAGGCTCTGCGGTTGCTTCTGCCTACTCGTCCTCTTAGCTGATGCAGCTGTGAAAGTCCCATTCTGTCCGCATTTTCTATAATTAGCGTATTTGCGTTCGGCAGGTCAACACCCGTTTCTATTATAGTGGTGCATACTAATACATTTACTTCCTGTTCAATCATCATTCGCCATACTTCGCTAAGTTCGTGCTCTTTCATTTTGCCGTGACCTATGGCTATTTTTGCCTCGGGCACAGCCTCAAGAATTCTTGAGGCACAGGATTCAATAGTCGCAACATCGTTATGCAGGTAGAAAACCTGTCCGCCTCTTCTCAGTTCCTTGCGGATAGCCTCGTTAATTACCGCATCGTCATGTTCAAGAACATAAGTCTGTACAGGCTGACGGTTTCGTGGCGCTTCCTCGATTACACTCATATCTCTTAAACCGCTCATTGCCATATTGAGAGTTCTTGGAATAGGTGTAGCCGAAAGAGTAAGAACATCAACATTTTTGCAAAGCTCCTTAAAGCGTTCCTTTTGTGCCACGCCAAAGCGCTGTTCCTCGTCAATGATTGCAAGTCCGAGGTCACGGAACTCCACATCTTTTTGCACAAGTCTGTGCGTGCCGACCACCAAATCTACCTCTCCACGCTTTAGCTTTTCTATAGTTTCTTTCTGTTGTTTTGCCGTTCTGAATCGTGACAGCAATTCAATTCTTATCGGATAGCCCTCAAAGCGCTTGCACACAGTCTGGTAATGCTGCCACGCAAGAATTGTTGTCGGGCAAAGCAATGCGCATTGTTTTGAATCCGCAACGCACTTAAATGCCGCTCGCAGTGCCACCTCTGTTTTGCCAAAACCTACATCACCGCACAAAAGTCTGTCCATCGGTGAGGTTTTCTGCATATCCGTCTTGATTTCATCACAGCACCTAAGCTGGTCGGGAGTTTCTTCGTATTCAAACTTAGCCTCAAAATCGTGCTGCCATTCGTTATCTTGTGAAAAAGCATAGCCCTTTGCTTTCATTCTTGCGGAATAAAGTGCAATAAGCTCCTTTGCAATGTCCTTTACAGATGCTTTTACTCTTGACTTTGCTTTCTGCCAATCCTGCGAGCCGAGCTTATTAAGCCTTACACGACTGTTTTCGGACGGGCCGATATATTTTGCAACCATATCAAGTTGAGTTACGGGCACATAAAGAACATCGCCCTTTGCATACTCAATCTTGATGTAGTCTTTTACAATTCCGTGGGTATCAATTTTACGGATACCGCCGAAAACACCTATACCGTGAACGCTGTGTACCACATAATCGCCCTGCGAAAGCTCCGAAAGGCTGTAAACCTCCCGGCTGTCCTTTGATATTTTCTTTCTTGCTTTCTTTTTCGGCACATACGAAATATGCGCCTGTGTGATAATAAAGAATGTTTCGAGCGGATATTCAAAGGCTGCGCTCAAAGTACCGGGCAATACAAATAATGCGTTTTTCTTTATTTCCGACAACTTATCGGCATACTGTGCGGGAATACCGTCATTTCTAAGCGAATCACAAAGGTTTTTTGCCGCCTTGTCTGTTCCCGCAAGCACAACACCGCAGCTTTCTGCAGTGAGCATACCGTTTAAGTCCTCCTCAAGCTGTTTGTATGAACCGTTCCATACAGAAAGCTGTTTTGCGGAAAACGATACTATTTTTCTAAGCGGAATTGTTGTTGAACCGTGCACAAAGCCCTCAAGCATAACAATGCCGTGAGAAGTAAAAATATCAACACATTCCGCAAAAGTGAGTGAATACTTGTCAAGACCTCTGCAAAGAATGCCGTCCTCAAAGGCGGATTTTACGGTTTCTTCATTTCTGAAGTCCATTGCTCTGCCACGCTCTGAAATATTGTTAAACTCCGAAGTGAAAATCAAAGTATCTCTGTCGAGATAATCAAATAAGGTTTCGGCTTTATCATATAAAAGCGGAATAAACTTGTCGGTATTTGAAAGCATTGCGCCCGACCTGATGCTGTCCGCCTCCGAAAGCAGTGTTTTCTTAACCTGCGGAGCTTTTTTGCCTCGCACGCCTTTTGCAAGATTTTCTATTTTGTCGGCAAGCACCGTTCTGTCCTCAATAATTACCTCCGCAGACGGCGAAAGACGGATTTCGCCTGCCTTTTCCCCTCTTCGCTGTGTATCAATATCAAAGAAAGAAAGGTCGGTGATTTCATCACCCCAAAATTCCGCACGAACAGGATTTTCGGCATCAGGCATAAAGAAATCGAGAATACCGCCTCTTACAGAAAACTGACCGCTGCCCTCTACCGCATCAAAACGCTCGTATCCGAGCAGGGTAAGTGTTCGTACGGCTTTTTCTATACTGATTTCAAGGCCTTCTTTTAAAGTCAGAACACAATCCCTCAAAAATTCCTTTGGCACTGTGAACTGCGCCGCTGCATCAATACAGCTGACAACTACATCACATTCGCCGTCAATGAGTTTGAGCAGTACCTTAAGTCTTGCGTGTTCGTACTCTCTTGAGGCGCTCTGAATATCTCTGAAATTAAAATCACGCTCGGGGTAAAAATAAGCACGCATACCCATACTTGCAAGGTCATTGCAGATTGTCTGCGCCTCTCGCTCGTCGGAGGCAACACAAAAGGCTGTGGTGCTCTTGCGGCAACACAGCGAATAGATAATATGTGCCTTGTGAACGGCGGAAAGTCCCGTAGCGCAAACACTGCCGCCACGCACAACAGCTTTTTCGAGTGAGTTAAAAACCTCACTGTTTTTAAAAACATCAACTAAAAATTTCATAATTCATCTTGCTTTAATTTTTTGTTCACTTTTTATTTATCAAAAATTGGGATAATTACCGATTTTTTCAACATTGTTTTATAAAAATGTTAATTAAACAAATTCATTGCTCTGTCGATTTTTCCGTCTGCCATAAGTTCAACGGCTTTTGTGGCATTTTCAAATACCTGCGCAAGTTTCTTCTGTTCATCGTCGGAAAATCTTGAAAGCACCCAATCCGCTAAATCCCACTCGGGTGTAGGCTTTGCGCCGATTCCTATTTTAACTCGTGGGAACTTATCACTGCCGCTTAAATATATAATGCTCTTCATTCCTCTCTGTCCGCCGTCACTGCCCTTTGAGCGAATACGCATTTTACCGACATCGAGGGATATATCGTCAAATAATACTATCACATTTTCAGGTGAAATTTTGTAGAAATTCATCGCCTCTACCACTGCCTGACCACTGTTGTTCATATATGTGGTAGGTTTCATAAACATTGCCTTTCTGCCTGCTATATTACATTCGCCGACATAGCTTTTAAATTTTACTCTGTCTACCTTGCAGTCAAGACTCTCGGCTATTGCGTCAATCGCAAGCCAGCCTGCGTTATGACGGGTGTTTTCATACTTTTTATCGGGGTTTCCGAGTCCTACTACCAAAAGCTCGACACCGCCGCCAAAGCTCTTTTTATTACCAAACATAAATACCTTCCTTTATATAAATTATTCTTTATTAAATTCAATTACAACCCAATCGTCATTGCCGAGGTGGTAAGGATTACCGCAATAAGGGCAATTATGCTCTCTTGTAGCGTCAAAACTGCCGCCACAGCTTTTACAGCTTACCTTTTTAATAGAAAAACCTGCATCGGCTATTGCATTAATGTTTTTGCAAACAACAATTCTGAATTTTTCTTTTGCTTTTTTTACATCTCCGCAATCAATTTTCAAAACCGTGGTATATGCCGTAATATCGACATAACAATAAGATCCGTTTATTTTAAATCCGTTAAATTTAACGGTTGAGTCGTATTTTACATCTATTATGTCTTTAAATTTATTTTGCATAGGCTTGCCGTCATATGCCGCAAGATTAGTGTAATCGTCACTGAATATCATCAGTTTAATAAGATTTATAACCTTGCCGATAAAAAATTCATAAGAAAAATTCGGGTCAATCTGTCGCATAAGTTTTGGCAGTTTTGTCTTTGCCTTTATATGAGGGCCAAGCAAAAACATACTTTTTATTGCGCCGAATATAAGGTACATAAACATACCTAAGCCCCACAAAAGATATCCGCAAAACGCACCGCCTATAAGTCCGTATAAAGTGCAGATTATAATATTCATTATGAAATCACTGTTTTCGGGCAAAAGATTGCCGTTTTTGTAATTTATAAAAAACAAACTGCCGGCAAACGCAAACATAGTAATCAAAACAACGGCTATAGCGGAATTTTTAACTACTTTTTTTCCGCCTGCAACTTCTTTGATTGCATAAAAGTTGGTAACTTTAGGGAACAAATCGTTAATAATAAATCTTGTTCCGCAGCTTTTACAGCCTGTCAGAAGTTCTCTGATACCGCTGACCGCACCGCAGTTAGGGCAGGCAAGAGCACCGTCCGCATTCTGATTAAGAAGTCTTGTAACGGCAACATATAAATTCTGTCTTATTTTTGATTTTCTTTTCTTTTTATTATTAACATAGACAGTTTCTGTGGTTTTGTAATCCTTACAGCCGATAACGGTCTGATAGTCGCCTTTGTCGGGAACTGTAATACATTTTACCGCTCCGTCTTTAAAAGTGCTGTCTTTGGTGCTGAAAACGGTTTCTATCTTTGCGTTATGCTCGTCAAGTCTGTGCTTTTGAAGTTCAAGAGCATAGTTTACATCAAGCGAGGCGATTTCGGGCACATTTCCCGCTACAGTCCATTGTGAATATTCATCTACGAATTTATCTATAATTACATTGTTTTCATTGCTTTTATCAAATGTTAAATTAAAAAGATCCATTTCTTTATTATACCTCAAGCAGTTCGTATAACTGTTATGTCTGTTGTTTTTAGGTTAAATTATGATTTAGCACACGGTTAAGATTAAATGATTTTAAAATTTAGGTCAAGCCTTTTTTAAGGTCGAACAAACTTTTTTGTAATCGAGGATATATATTGATATTTTTCAAAACCTGTTTCCCGACCGAAAGTTTGCAAGCCGTAATCCATTAATATTACTCCCATATTTAGAGCAAAACAAAAATAAATCTATTTTCAAATATTAAAATCTTTCAAAAGGCGAAATGGCGGGTTATTTGAAACCCGCCTGTATAATCGCTATTTAATTTTCGGTTCATTAACCAAATGCAGGTGTAAACGGCTTGTCATTGTAAATTCTTGCGATAGCCTCTGCAAATGTAGGAGCAACAGGAAGAACTGTGAACTTGTCAATCATCTTCTCCTGCGGAACAGGGATTGTATCAAGAAGAACAACCTCTTTGATTGCGCTGTTCTTAATTCTCTCGATAGCAGGACCTGAAAGAACTGCGTGTGTAGCACAAGCATAAACTTCAGTAGCACCGCCCTTTTCAACTATAGCGTTTGCTGCGTTGCAAAGTGTGCCTGCTGTGTCAATCATATCGTCAACAAGGATAACCTTTTTGCCTCTTGCGTCACCGATGATGTTCATAACTTCGCAAACATTAGCCTTTGGTCTTCTCTTATCAATAATAGCAAGACCTGTGCCAATCTTAGACGCAAAGTTTCTTGAACGGGTAACCGAACCGAGGTCAGGAGAAACAACGATGTATTCATCAAAGTTTCCGCCGATTTTCTCTCTCATATAGTTAGCAAGGATAGGAGAACCATAGAGGTGGTCAACAGGGATATTAAAGAAGCCCTGAATCTGGTTTGCGTGAAGATCCATTGTAAGCACACGATCGGCACCTGCTGATGTGATGATGTCAGCACAAAGTTTTGCCGAAATCGGATCTCTTGCCTTAGCTTTTCTGTCCTGTCTTGCGTAGCCGAAGTAAGGCATAACTGCTGTAATTCTTGCAGCGGAAGCACGCTTCATGGCATCAATCATAATAAGCATTTCCATTAAATTGTCATTTACCGGAGTGCAGGTTGACTGAACGATAAAGCAATCGCTGCCTCTTACAGATTCCTGAAGAGAAACTGCTATTTCACCGTCAGAAAACTGAGTACATTCGCTCTTACCAAGCGGAACTCCAAGGCTGCCTGCAATTCCTTTGGCTACATTTACATTTGAGCTTCCGGTAAAGATTTTAATGTCTTTTCCGTGAAAATTCATTGTAATCGCTCCTTTTTACTCTATAGTTTGTATTCTACTATTATCTTAACAGGTATATCCCCTGTCTTTTGCAATATTGTTAAGCTCTTCAAGCTGTGCGGGATCATTTGCGCCGAGCACTGTGTCGCTGCACTCTGCTGTGTATGCGCCTACCTTGCAGCCGTCTGCAAGCAAAAGTTTTAATGCGTCGGGCAAATAATATTCCTTTGCATTATTATCGGATGAAATTCTGCCGAGCACAGACAAAAGCTTTTCTGCGTCAAACCAGAAACCGCCCGAATTTACTTCCTTAATCTTAAGGATTTCTTCACTGCCGTCTTTCTGTTCTACGATTGACTTTACATCGCCGTTTTCGTCACGGACAATTCTGCCGTAGCCTGTAGGGTCGTCAACCATTGCGGAAATTACAGTTGCACTTGATTGAGTGTTTATGTGCTGTTCAAGTGACTTTTCAATGGTTTTGCTGTCCATAAAAGGTGCGTCGCCGTTTAAAATCACCACGCTGTCGCCTTTGTGACTTTCAAGAAAGTCTTTAGCCATCATTACTGCGTGGCCTGTACCGAGTCGCTCTGCCTGATAAACCGTTTCAACCTTAAAATCAAGTGTTGACACAAATTCATCAATACATTCTTTTTTAAAGCCCTTTACAATGCAGATGTCATTAATGCCTGCCTTTTTAAGTGAAGAAATAACCCACTCAAGCATAGGCTTGCCAAGTACGAGCGAAAGTGTTTTCGGCTTGTCGCTTTTCATACGCTTGCCTTCGCCGCCCGCAAGAATAATCGCACAATTACTCATATGTAATCTCCTTGGTATTCTGTAATTTGTGTGTTTACTTTAATATGTACACACAACAAGACATATTAATATTATCGCATAAAAAATACAAATTTCAAGAGTATTTTACAAAAAAACAACATTAGGGGTAAATTTAAACGATTTATACAATATTGATGAAGTATAAAATTGAATTTTATAGGAAAAAATTTTAAAAAATCTATAGCTATTTTGAACAAACTTTGTTATAATTATGTGTAGGCTTATACAAGCGGGCGAATTTTGACACAATTTTCGCCACAGCCGTATAATTTATTATTTTAGGAGGATTACCAAAATGGCAAACAAATGGGTATACCTTTTCTCAGAAGGTAATGCTAACATGCGTGAGCTTCTCGGCGGTAAGGGTGCTAACCTTGCAGAAATGACAAGTTTAGGACTTCCTGTACCACAGGGCTTTACAATTACAACAGAGGCTTGTACTCAGTACTATGAGGACGGCAGAGAGATCAACGAAGAAATTCAGGGTCAGATCAACGAGTACATCGGCAAGATGGAAGAGATCACAGGCAAGAAGTTCGGTGACTTAGAGAATCCGCTCCTCGTTTCGGTTCGTTCAGGTGCCAGAGCATCAATGCCAGGTATGATGGATACAATCCTCAACCTCGGTCTTAACGAAGAAGTTGTTGAAGTTATTGCAAAGAAGTCTAACAACCCTCGTTGGGCTTGGGACTGCTACAGAAGATTTATTCAGATGTATTCTGATGTAGTTATGGAAGTTGGTAAGAAGTACTTTGAAGAGCTTATCGACGAAATGAAAGCTAAGAAGGGCGTTACACAGGACGTTGAGCTTGACGCTGACGATCTTAAGGAGCTCGCTTCACAGTTCAAGGCAGAGTACAAGGCTAAAATCGGCGTTGACTTCCCTGACGATCCTAAGGAGCAGCTTATGGGCGCTATCAAGGCTGTATTCCGTTCATGGGATAACCCAAGAGCTAACGTATATCGTCGTGATAACGATATTCCTTATTCATGGGGTACTGCAGTAAACGTACAGTCAATGGCATTCGGTAACATGGGTGACGATTGCGGTACAGGTGTTGCATTTACAAGAGATCCTGCTACAGGTGAAAAGAAGCTCATGGGTGAGTTCCTTACAAACGCACAGGGCGAAGACGTAGTTGCAGGTGTTCGTACACCAATGCCAATCGCTCAGATGGCTGAAACATTCCCTGAGGCATTTGCTCAGTTCCAGACTGTTTGCAAGACTCTTGAGGATCACTACAGAGATATGCAGGATATGGAGTTCACTGTTGAGAACAAGAAGCTCTATATGCTCCAGACAAGAAACGGTAAGAGAACAGCTCAGGCTGCTCTTAAGATTGCTTGTGACCTCGTTGACGAGGGCATGAGAACAGAGGCAGAGGCAGTTGCTATGATCGACCCTCGTAACCTCGACACACTTCTCCACCCACAGTTTGATGCTGCTGCTCTTAAGGCTGCTACACCAATCGGCAAGGGTCTTGGTGCTTCACCGGGTGCTGCTTGCGGTAAGGTTGTATTCACAGCTGAAGATGCTGAGGTTTGGAACGCAAAGGGCGAGAAGGTTGTTCTCGTTCGTCTTGAAACTTCACCTGAGGACATCACAGGTATGAAGGCTTCACAGGGTATCCTCACAGTTCGTGGTGGTATGACATCTCACGCAGCCGTTGTTGCTCGTGGTATGGGTACTTGCTGCGTATCAGGTTGCGGCGACATCAACATGGACGAAGCTAACAAGAAGTTCACACTCGCAGGCAAAGAGTTCCACGAGGGTGACTACATTTCAATCGACGGTTCAACAGGTAACATCTATGACGGTGTTATTCCAACTGTTGACGCTACTATCGCAGGCGAGTTCGGCAGAATTATGAGCTGGGCTGACAAGTACAGAAAGCTTAAGGTTAGAACAAACGCTGATACACCTGCTGATGCTAAAAAGGCTCGTGAGCTTGGTGCCGAGGGTATCGGTCTTTGCCGTACAGAGCATATGTTCTTTGAAGAGGACAGAATCGCTGCATTCAGAGAGATGATCTGCTCTGATACAGTAGAAGAGAGAGAAGCTGCTCTTGAGAAGATTCTTCCTTACCAGCAGGGCGACTTCGAGGCTCTTTATGAGGCTCTTGAGGGTAACCCAGTTACAATCAGATTCCTTGATCCGCCACTCCACGAGTTCGTTCCTACAGAGGAAGCTGACATTGAGAAGCTTGCTGCTGCTCAGGGCAAGAGCGTTGACACAATCAAGGCTATCATTGCTTCACTCCACGAGTTCAACCCAATGATGGGTCACCGTGGCTGCCGTCTTGCAGTTACATATCCTGAAATTGCTAAGATGCAGACAAAGGCAGTTATTCGTGCTGCTATCAATGTTAAGAAGGCTCATCCTGATTGGACAGTTAAGCCTGAAATTATGATTCCACTCGTATGCGAGGTTAAGGAACTTAAGTATGTTAAGAAGATGGTTGTTGAAACAGCTGACGCTGAAATCGCAGCTGCAGGCATCGAGCTTGAGTACGAAGTTGGTACAATGATCGAGATCCCAAGAGCTGCTCTTACAGCTGACGAGATCGCTACAGAGGCTGACTTCTTCTGCTTCGGTACAAACGACCTTACACAGATGACATTCGGCTTCTCAAGAGATGACGCAGGTAAGTTCCTCAACGCTTACTACGATGCTAAGATCTTCGAGAACGATCCATTTGCTAAGCTCGACCAGACAGGTGTTGGCAAGCTTATGGAAACAGCTATTAAGCTCGGTAAGCCTGTAAACA
>OGEA01001005.1_pt1 | contig 14726 bp, 10 predicted proteins | sample 1570531 | NCBI WGS metagenome assembly OGEA01 (sample SAMEA2581973, study PRJEB24529) | metagenome | biome: Human gut stool | place: China | collected 2011 | reverse complement strand
AGTTTGCGTTTTTAATGCACAAGCAACATCCGCAAACTGCATATCGCAAATATGCTATTTTGATAGGCACTATTTTTGAAAATTGCGATAGAAGCAGCCAGCCGCCCTGTTACCTTGCAGGGCGGCTGGCTTGCTGTTTGCGGAATGACCGTCTGGCTCAGTGTGCAGGCAGTCATTCCGTTTTATATAAAACCACCCCCGCACAGCTTGCGCCGCGCGGGGGTGTGAGGGGAGAGGATGTTTCAGGAATTATTTGTTGCCGGTGGTGTCGGGGTTCAGCAGGGGAGCAGGCTTGTTTTTCATATCGGCCCGCACATTGTACCATGCGGTGGGCAGCTCCGATTCTTCCAGATAAAAGCGGAAAAAAGCGAAGTCGTACTACTACCCGAAACCTGTGCGAGAGGGATGAACACCAGCCGCCCCCGGGGGCTGTACGCCGCCCCTGCCACGCAGCCGTAGAGAAAAAAGAGCATCACCGCCACTGCCACCGCCAGAAGCAGCAGTCCCCGGTGGTGGAACGACAAAATGCGATGCCCGGGCCGCTGACGCCGCATACAAGACCCCTCCTTTTGTGGTTTGGGCCATCTTATGCCTGTCAGGGTGCAGCTGTGCGATTGTGCCGGGCCGAAGAGTGTGGTACACTATAGCCATCGAGATTTTTTGTGATACGGAGAAACTTTATGCTGACCATTACACTGCTGGGTACAGCGGCCACCATGCCCCTGCCCGACCGCGCCCTCACGGCGGCGGTGGCCGAATGTGGAGGACACAGCCTCCTGTTCGACTGCGGCGAGGGGACCCAGACTGCCGCCCGCCGGGCCGGAGTCAACCTGATGAAGATGGACGCCGTCTGCCTGACCCATTACCACGGCGACCACATCTTCGGCCTGCCGGGGCTGCTGCAGACGCTGGGCTGTCAGGGCCGCACCCGCCCGCTGGCGCTGTACGGGCCGAAGGGGCTCGGCGAAGTCTGGGCGGCACTGCGGGTGCTGACGGGGCCTCTGCCGTATCCGGTTTATGCTGAGGTGCTGGACGCCCCGGCGGCGCTCTGCGAAAAATTCGGCGGCTGGCCCCAGGGCGCGAAGCTCATGCCGGTGCCGACCCGCCACCGTGTCGTCAGTCAGGGCTATCGGCTCGATCTGCCCCGGGCCGGACGGTTCTCACCCGAACAGGCGCGGGCATTGGGCGTACCGGTAAAGCAATGGAAGACGCTCCAGCACGGCGAGAGTATCACACTGGACGGTGGACGTGTCATCCAGCCGGAAGCCGTCCTCGGCCCGGCCCGGCAGGGGCTGAGCTTTGTCTTCTCGGGCGACACCGCCCCCTGTCCGGCATTGGAAAAGGCCGCAGCGGGTGCTGACCTTCTGCTCTGCGACTCCACCTATGCTCTGCCGGAGCAGGCCGCGCAGGCCAAACAGTACGGCCACAGCACCTTCGGGCAGAGCGCAGCTCTCGCCGCCAAAGCGGGCGCGAAGCGGCTCTGGCTCGTCCACTATTCGCCCATGATCACCGACCCGGAAAAAGAGCTGGCCCAGGCGCAGAGCCTCTTCCCGGCGGCAGAGTGCGGCTATGACGGCAAAAGCATCACCCTGCAATATGAGGAGGCCGAAGAATGAACATCGTCCTGGAACCCGGCGCCTCCGCCCTGCTGGACGCGCTGCACCGGGCAGGTTTTGCGGCCTATGCCGTGGGCGGCTGCGTCCGGGACAGTCTGCTGGGCCTTGCGCCCCACGACTGGGACCTCTGCACCGCCGCCCGCCCGGAGCAGGTGATGGAGCTGTTCGGAGAAAAGCAGTGCATCCCCACCGGATTGCAGCATGGTACCGTGACTGTGAAGCGGGACGGCAGGCTCTACGAGATCACGACCTTTCGCACCGAGGGCAGTTATTCCGATGGCCGCCACCCCGACAGCGTGGCCTTTGTACCCGACGTCCGGGAGGACCTGGCCCGGAGGGACTTCACCATCAGCGCCATGGCCTACAGCGCCGAAGAGGGCTTGTGCGACCCCTTTGGCGGGCAGGAAAATCTGGCCCGGGGCGTGGTGCGTGCGGTCGGTGAGCCGCTGCGCCGCTTTGAAGAAGACGCTCTGCGCATCCTGCGTCTCTACCGCTTTGCGGCCCGGTTCGGTTTTGTTATCGACGAGGCCACCGAAGCGGCGGCGAAGCAGCTGGCCGCCCACCTCGACTGCGTGTCGGTGGAGCGCATCGAAGAAGAACTGAACAAGCTTCTGTCTGCCCCGAAGCCGGGGGCGTATCTGGAGCCGGAAGTGCTGGCCTTTGTCCTGCCGGAACTGCCACTCGACTACCTGTCGGAAGCCCGTGAGATCATAGATGCCCTTCCGGCAGGAGCAGAGGAAGTGACCACCCGTTGGGCGGCGCTGCTTCTGCCGCTGGGGGAGGATGGAACACGAAAGGCGCTGAAACGCTTGAAATGCTCCAATGCTGTGATAGATGGAGTATCAACACTTGTGAAGGAGAAAGCTCCCCGCACTCCTGCGCTGTCGCTTCAAGCCAAACGACTTCTTGGCAAATACGGCCTCCACACCGTGCAGCAGCTGACTGACCTTTGGAGCGCTCTTCAACCGGAAAGAAAAGATGAATTTACCGCCCTGCAAAAAGAGGCCGAGACGCTGACCGCCCAAAACGCCTGCTGCCGCGTCTCCCAGCTGGCCGTGAATGGCCGCGATCTGATGGCAGCGGGCGTCGCGCCCGGGCCGGGCCTGCGCCGCGCACTGGAAGCGCTGCTGGAAGAGGTCATCACCGGGCGGCTGCCCAACGAAAAAGCGGAACTTCTGGCCTTTGCGGCCAAATTTTCTGCGTCTTGACAAGAGAAAGAAGCTGCGGTAGTATTATACTACTGTTTTAGTATGTTATAACGGAAGAGGAACAGAATGACAGAAACACAGAACACTTCCCGCCGCCCCGGGGCGCTCATCGCCATGAGCGGCGGTGTGGACAGCTCGGTGGCGGCATGGCTCATGCAGAGGGAAGGTTTCGACTGCACCGGCGTCACCATGCGCCTCACCCGTAACGAGGCCGTGAACACCGAGGGTCTGCATACCTGCTGCTCGGAGCGGGACATTGAGGACGCCGCCGAGGTGGCCTATGCGATGGATATTCCCTACGAGGTGCTGGATTTTACGGCAGACTTTCAGGAAAAGATCATCGACAAATTCATCCGGGTCTACGAGGCCGGCGGTACGCCCAATCCCTGCATCGACTGCAACAGATATATGAAGTTCGATCACCTGCTTCGCTGGGCGGAAGCGCACGGGCTGGATCATGTGGTCACGGGCCATTATGCCCGGGTGGAGCAGGACGAGGCCACGGGCCGCTGGCTGCTCAAAAAGGGTCTGGACGAGAACAAAGACCAGAGCTATGTGCTCTACAACCTCACGCAGGAGCAGCTGGCTCATGTCCGCCTGCCGCTGGGTGGTCTGCACAAGAGCGAAGTGCGCGCCATCGCCGAGCAGCAGCACTTCGTGAACGCCCGCAAGCACGACAGTCAGGACATCTGCTTCGTGCCGGACGGCGACTACGCCCGCTTTATGGAGGATTTCACCGGCAAGCACTACCCGGCGGGCGATTTCCTCGACGTCGGCGGCAAAAAGGTAGGCACCCACAGCGGCGCTGTGCGGTACACCATCGGCCAGCGGAAGGGCCTGGGCCTCGCCATGGGCGCACCGGTCTACGTCTGCGCCAAGGATATGCAGGCCAACACTGTCACGGTCGGCCCGGAGTCGGAGCTGTTCGATACCATCGTCTATGCGAACGAAGTGAACTGGATCGCCATCCCGGAGCTGAAAGGCCCCCTGCGGGTGACGGCCCGCACCCGTTATCATCAGACCGAACAGCCTGCCACCGTCTACCCGGCAGGGCCGGACAGATTCCGTCTGGAATTTGACCAGCCTCAGCGCGCCCCCACCCCGGGGCAGGCCGTCGTGCTGTATCAGGGCGATGTCGTCCTCGGAGGCGGCACCATTACACAGGTGGCGAAGGGATAAGGGCAAGCCCGTGAATGTAAAAAGCAGAACCTAAAGGAGAAATGATATGCAAGACCAGTATTCCCGCACCCAGCTGCTGCTGGGCGCGGAAGCAATGACCAAACTGCACGATTCCCGCGTAGCCGTGTTCGGCGTGGGCGGAGTGGGCGGCTACACCGTCGAGGCGCTGGCCCGCAGCGGCGTGGGGGCTCTCGACCTGATCGACGACGACAAAGTCTGCCTCACCAACCTGAACCGCCAGATCATCGCCACCCGCAAGACAGTGGGCAGGTTCAAGGTGGATGTGGCCGAAGAGCGCGTCCACGACATCGACCCCAACATCAAGGTCACCACCTACAAGACCTTCTTTGGCCCCGAGACGCAGGACAGCTTCGATTTCAGCCAGTTCGACTACGTGGTGGACGCCATCGACACTGTCACCGGTAAAATTGCGCTGGTCATGAAGTGCAAGGAGGCTGGCGTCCCCATCATCTGCTCCATGGGTGCAGGCAACAAGATGGACCCTACCCGCTTCGAGGTCACGGATATTTATAAGACTTCCGTCTGCCCGCTGGCCAAGGTCATGCGCACCGAGTGCCGCAAGCGCCGCATCAAGCACCTGAAAGTCGTTTACTCCAGGGAGCCTGCCATGACTCCCATCGAGGATGACTCCATCAGCTGCAAAAACCACTGCATCTGCCCTCCGGGTACCCAGCGCAAGTGTACCATCCGCCGCTCTGTTCCCGGCTCGAACGCCTTTGTCCCGTCGGTCGTGGGCCTCATCATCGGCGGCGAGGTCGTGAAGGACCTCGTGGGCTTTGTCCCCATGAAGGGCTGAATTTGATAGAATAAGAAAACGGCAGGTTCAATGAACCTGCCGTTTTCTTTGTTATGAGCTGATTTTTACTGCTCAGGAGCAGCGAATGCGATGGGGGTAGCGCCAGCAGCTGCGTCCACGCTCTTCAGACACAAGGCCATCCGCGGTTCAGCCGCCGCTGCGCCAGCCCAAAGCCGACGGCGCTTGCCGCAAAGACGGCGTAATAGCTGACCAGCCGGTAGAACATCAGCAGGCTCATGGACGAAGCATCGGGGAGGAAGCTGCTGTACACCAGCAGGAAGGCCGTCTCCACCGAGCCCATGCCCGCCACGTTGGGCAGGGCGTTGGAGACAAAGAGGGTCAGCGACGTCAGGAGCTGCACCTGCCAGAAGGCCAGTCCGGTATCCAGCCCCATGAACCGCAGCCCCATCCAGGGCAGGCAGAAGAGCAGGAACAGCTTTACGAGATGCACGCCCAGAATGGCGGCACAGCGGGGCCTGTCTGCCAGCAGATGGCGGCTCTCGGTGCTCAGGGTGTCCAGCTGCTGGAGCCAGCTTTCCCGCCGCTCGGCCCAGCGGCCCGTGTCGGGCAGAAAATGCAGCAGCCAGCGGGCCAGACGCTGCACCACCGGCAGGGCGCAGAGGGCGATGAGCCCCACGATGACGCCCGCCACGACAGCGTAGGCCCCGGGCAGATACCGCAGCACGCCGTCGGAGTGGGCCGCTATCCAGGGACGGCCCGCCAGAAGCAGCACGGTGGCGTAAAGCAGGACGGCTGTCTTGTGGAAGACGTATTGCAGGGTCATCAGCCCCACGCCGGGGCCGACGTCCAGCCCGCGCCGGTGGAGATACCACGTCTGGAACGGCACCGACCCTGCGCCGAGGCCCACTACATTGCCGAAGGTCCCCATCCATGCGTTGTCGATGCCCTGCCGCAGTGAGAAATGGGGCAGACGGCTGCGGACGATGAGCCAGCTGGATACGCCCTCGAGAAGCGGGTAGCTCAGGCCCACGGTCAGTGCCAGAAGCCCCTGTCCGAGGGTGAGCCGGCTCAGCGCCTCGGAGATCTCGGCCCAGTGCTCCCGGAAGATGAACACCACGATGCCGGTCAGCAGGGCCAGAACGCCCAGCGAGAGCAGGGTCTTTCGGCGCGAAGGGGCGGGGGAGGCGGACGAACTCATGCGGGGACTCCTTTCAAATTTCAACAAAAAACGGACCGGGATAGACTCTTAGGAGAGTATATCACAGTCCGGAGGTGTGTTTGTGAACAACTGCCAAATTTTTTGCCTCAGTTTCGGCAGAGTGATAAAGAACGGGGAGCTTATTCGCCGGTGAGTTCCTTTACAGCCTGTTGTAAACTGTCGGAAAACGCCTGCTTGGAGTAATGGCTCTCGTAAAGCTCACGGCAGGCGGGGCGCATGGCAGCCAGCTTTTCCGGGTGCTCGATGGCCCAGGCCAGCCGCTCGGCCAGCTTTTCGGGGTCGTCGTCCTCGTAGACGAAACCGTCCACGCCCTCGGTGATGAGCCCGGCGGTGCCGGTGTGCTCCGACACGATGGCGGGCTTGCCGAAGATGAGGCCCTCAGTGACGAAAGTAGGCATGGGGTCGTCGCGGGAGGCGCAGACGAGGCAGGTACACTGGGCCATCAGGCTCTTGATCTCGTCGCGGGTGAGCCGCTTGACGTAAAAGACGTTGTCGGGGCAGTCAGCGGTCAGGCTCCGCACGGCGTCCATCATCTCAGCCTCTGCGGCCTTGCCCACGAAGAGGAAGGAGGCCTTCTTCATGGTCTCAGGCGGCAGCAGCCGGATGGCCTTGCAGAAGATGTCCTGGCCTTTCCGGTTCTCGAAGGAACCCACGGTGGCGAACAGAGGCCGCCCGCCCGCATAGCTCAGATCGTAGTGGGAGAACTTCTCGGCGGCGTAGTCCGGCAGGCCGTAGATGAGGGGCCGGATGTTGAACTCCGGCCGCACCGAGTGCATGGCGTTGGCGGCGTGGCTGCCGACGGAGTAGAGCCGGATATTTTCGCCCAGCTTTCTGGGGATCTGGTGGGCGATGTGGGGGTAGCCTGCAAAGGCATCGTGGAGCCACCAGAGCACCGGTACCCGCGCACCGCTCAGGGCGCGGACGGCCCGGGCCTCCACGACGGTGTTGGCCAGAACGAGGTCGGCGCAGAGGGCCAGCCCCCAGAGCAGGGGCGACTGGACACAGCTCTTGCGGGTGATGACGGTAGCTCCCGCCTCGAGGAAAAGCGGCATGGAGCCGCCGTCCTCAGGGCCGAGGACGACCACTTCGTAGCCCATGCTGCGCAGCACCGGCACGGCGCTCACCAGCACGATGGGCGCACCGGTCATGTCCAGCAGGTGGCTCATGATAAAGACGCGCTTCCCCTTTACAGACCAGACGTCTTCGGCGCAGATGTCCCGCTCATAGTGGGCCAGCGCCAGCGGGAGACAGACGTGGCTGCGGCGGAGCTTCGCCGCCAGCGTCAGCAGTTCGACGGGATTTTCCGGGTCGCGGGCTTCCGCCTGACAGCGGCGCAGCAGCTCCCGGGAGACGAGGGCGCAGCCCGGGCAGGCTGCAAAGCCCTGACTGTGGTAGAGGGTGGTGACGCCTGAGTAGCCGAAGACGGCGTCGCTGGTGACGTAGTCTGCGCCGCTGCGCAGTGCGTCCGCAAAGCAGGAAAGGGCCGTGGGCATCAGGAAAAGGTCTTCCCTGACCAGAAGCACACCGACGGCGCTGCCGAGGGCTTCGGGGCGGAGACTGTCCGTCAATAAAAATTTGCGGTGGAGCTGGTCCTGCAGGGAAGCTTTCAGGGCGGCGTTCCGCCCCGGCGCATAGACGCCGAGAAAAACTTCCTGGGTGTCGAGATATTCCTGTTTGGCGAGCTGAGCCCGCTGCAGAGTGGTATAACTGCTGTACATCGTATCCTCCTCTCCGCAGGCAGGCTCAATGGCTGCGATGGAACAGCCCCAGCAGGCGGCGCAGGGGCAGCGTGAGTTTCCAGCTGCTGGAAGAGAGGATGTTTTCCAGCGAACTCTCGTAGGCTTTGCTCCGGGCGCTCAGCTCGGCGTTGGCCTGATGCAGCTCGGAGAGATTCTTCTGCAGGGCCTCGATGGTCTGCTTCTGGTCAGCCGTAGTTTTTTCCAGCTGGTCGAGGTGCTTCTGCTCGCAGACGCGGGTCTTCTGGAAATACTGTACGCCCTCGAGAACGGCGGCGAACAATGGGTCGTCAGACAGCGGCTCCAGCGGGAAGTAGCAGTAGCTCACGCCCAGCTTCATCCCGGCGGGGAAACGGTTCAGACCATCCAGCATGAAATTCGGGTCGTTGTTGAGGAACAGGATGCCGTCGCCATGGAGCGGCACACCGTTCACCGGGCGGCAGAGGATGCGGTCATCCGAGAAGACGAAATCGGTGATGCAGCAAGGCAGTTCACCGGGGTCGAGACGGAGATTGAACGCGGCCTCCGGCAGCTCGAAGGTCGCTGTCACCATGCCGTTCAGCTCGTCGTATTCGTAGTCCGGGGCCTTGACAGTGTCTTTCTGGGAAAAGCCGAACCCGGCATCATAGTAAAGCAGCGGCTGCACCAGAGCAGGCGAGTCGGTCTGCCTCTCTTTCTGGGGGTGGGCAGCATAGAAGGTCTGCAGCTGCTTTTCCAGCTCAAGGCAGCGCTGGGCCAGCCGCGAAGTGCCTTCGTCTGCAAGTTTGAGCTGTTGTTCAAGGTCCGCAATGCGGCTGCGCAGAGCCGCTTCAGGAGTTTCGTTCATCATTACCGGGGCCTCCTCCAATTTATCGCAAGGCGTACAACCCGCGCTGCAAGCCCATGCATCAAAAGTAACTATAGTCTACCCTCAAAATGGATGGATACCAAAGCGCAGGAATTTCAGTGTTTTGCCGCATAGCGGCGGGTCTTGCTCCGCTGCCGGGGCTTGTCCGCAGGCTTGCCGCCCCGAAGCTTCCGGCCAAGCTCTTTGCGGCGCATCAGAAGTTCGGTGACGGCGAAGATGGACACAAGCGAGAACACGAACTGCAGCAGCATCCCCTGCACCGGATGGTCAGCATACTTTGCAGCCATCAGATACCACGGGATGGCCGTCAGCTCCACAGTGTGGATGCAGAAGATGAACAGCGAGCGCCGGCCCACCCACTCGATGGCATGGGAGATGGGGCCGTCCACTCGGCGCTGCCATTTCAAAAAGAGCCGGATGATGCCGTAGCCCACTGCGCCATCCAGCAGGATGCTCAGCGGCCCCATCGTCCACTCACCCAGCGAAACGCAGTCGGTGCTCTGGGTCAGCAAAACGCCCGCGACGACGCCCAGCGCGGACGCGATAAGTCCAGCTTTGGCTCTGCCAGAAAGGGGAGTTTCAAAAAGACGGCGCTTCTTGGCCAGATAGCCGATGTAAAGGTAGGGCAGCGACACCATGCCCTGTGCGATGCAGAAAGGAGCCTCCCACACCAGCGTGACGCCCCAGCCAAGCAGGGTGACGCCGACGACTGCGGGGGTTATGTACCGCTCGGGGAAGATCTCGAGCAGCACGTCCAGAAGCACCCACGCCAGCATCAGAGCCACTAAGTACCACATGGGTCCGCAGGAGAAAAACTGCTGCCCGAAGTAAGTGGCCGTGTGGGGCAGGCCTAACAGGAAACCGCCTAAGACCTTAGCCGATTCTGAGATGGCAGCATCCCACGAGCCGAAAGCTGCATGGTGAATGAAAGCGTGGAGCACCGTGGTGGCCAGTGCAGTATAAAGGTAAGGCTTGAGCAGGGTCTTGAGCTGCTGCTCGATGCATTTGTGGATGGAGCGCTTGCGGAAGCCGTAGCCGCTGGCAATAAAAAAGGCGGCCATCAGCGCTTCGCGGTAAGCGAACAGCGCGAACGCGAAAGGGGTGACGTCGTTGGTGCCGAGAGGGTAAAGCTCTGCCGTGTGGGCAAAGACGATGGCCAGCATTCCGATGCCTTTCAGCAGGTCGAACATGCCAAGGCTGCTTACAGTGCGGGGCTTGGTGCCTTCCATGAAAAGGGTCCTCCTTGTGCGCCATTCGTCCCGGAGGCCCCGGAAGGCCGTGTTTTAGGCGCGATAAATAAAAATATGAAGCTCGGCGGGGAGCTTTTTTGCTAAATGATATAAACAGTATAATGCTTTTTGGGCTTGCTGTCAATTTGATAAGGACTCGACCTCCGGGCGAAGTTTCGTCCTGACGAAAAAAAGTGTATCACAGCTTTTCGCACATCGCAACAAAAGGAAAGAATTACATCTGCCTGCACAAATTGAACGCAAGCTCAAGTTGCATATTTGTGCAATTAAATCTTGCGTTTACGCTCTGCTTGCGGTATACTGTTGCCATAAGGAGTCGTGCCAAAGTTTTCCTCGAACTGCCAGAGATTCGGAATGACTCTGGAAAGTAAATAAAAAGTACAGAACTGAAAATTTGACAAAAAAGGAGAAAGACCGATGGCTGAATACATCAAAGTACCTGCAGGCGTATACGACATGGTGACCCGCTGCATGGAGCAGGAGTTTCCTGATCATGTGGCCATTCGCTATGTGGCCGAGGACGGCAAGACCGTCGTGGAGAAGAAGTACCGCGGGTATGCGCAGGACATCCGCCGGATGACGGCCTATCTCAAGGCCGAAGTGCCGGACATCAAGGGCCGGCGCATCGTTCTGCTGAGCCGGAACTGCTATGAATTCTGCGTGGCGTCCTTCGGCATCATCCTCGCCGGCGGCGTCCTCGTGACCCTGAACCAGAAAAAGACCTGGGAGGAGCTGGAATATGAGCTGGGCCTCGTGGAGCCTGCCCTCATCCTGAACGACGGCATCGACTACGGCTGCCGCGCCGAGCTGGAAGCCGCCTACGGCCCGAAGCTCCGCCCCATGGACTGCTATAAAGAGACTGCCCCCGGCGAGCTGACCAACTGCGTGGGCCACGATGATTTGATGATGCTGATGTTCACCTCCGGCACCACCGGACGCAGCAAGGGCGTCATGCTCTCGGAGCGGAATATGTGCGCCAGCCTGCACACCTATTCGGAGGTGGCAGAGAACTGGATCACCAACCGCCTCCCGGCAGGCCAGAAGCTGCCGCTGAGCCATATGACCCTGCTGCCCCTCTTCCACATGGCCTGCTTCGTCTGCGTTATGTCCTACCCGCCTGCCGGATGGGCTCTGAACCTCTGCGGCGACATCCGCGACTTCTACCGCGACCTGGGCCTGATGCACAGCGACGTCATGGCCTCGGCCCCCATGCTGGTGGAGACCATCTACAACGACATGAAGCGTGGCCGCGTCAGCCGTCTGAACGGCCTGTGGGACCTGTGCTGCTCTTCCGCTGCCCTCGACCCCAGGATGCTGCTGGAGCTGGCCCAGAACGGCTTCGTCGTCAACCAGTCCTACGGTATGACCGAGACCTTCGGCGACGGCATCCTGAACTTTACGCAGGTCGAAAAGCACATGAGTGCCGTGGGCAAGCCCGACGACCACGTTCAGTATAAGCTGGACGAGACCGGAGAAATTTGCATCAAGGGCGACTGCGTGATGCTGGGCTACTACAAGGACCCCGAGGCCACGGCAGAGGTCATCGACGCCGACGGCTGGTTCCACACCGGCGACCTGGCCCGGATGGATGAGGAAGGCTTCTATTACATCACCGGCCGCAAGAAGAACCTCATCATCCTCGCCAGCGGCGAGAACGTCAGCCCCGAAGAGCTGGAAAAGAAGCTGGCCCTCTGCCCGGCCATCACCGAGTGCATCGTGAAGGAGAAGGGCCAGAAAATTTGTGCCGTCATCTGCTGCCCTGAGGATAAGCAGGAAGAGGTCAGAGCCTTCGTCACCGAGGCCAACCGCAGCCTGCCGCTGTATAAGCGCATCAGTGCTGTGGAGTTCACCGCTGAGCCCCTGCCCCGCAACGCTCTGGGCAAGCTGCTGCGCAAATAAACAATAAAACAGTGAAAAGGATACGCCGCGTAGTTGCATTTCTCTGTCGAAACAGGTATTATTACTCTGAGGCAGAATATGTCAAATGCCGGCGTTTCGCTGCAATAAAGAAAAACAGCAAGGAGCGACAAAAATGATAAATACTGTATATGAGCTCATCACGGACGTCATGGCGAAGCAGTACCCCGACCGGGTGGCTTTCCGCTATGTGGCCGCCGATGGCAAGACTGTGGTGGAAAAGACCTACGCCCAGTATGTGCAGGACATCCGCAGGGCCGTTACTTATTTTAAGGAGAATATCCCCGACATCAAGGGCAAGCGTGTCGGCATCATGAGCCGCAACTGCTATGAGTACGGTGTCAACAGCTTCGGCGCGATCCTCGCCGGGGCCGTCGTCGTGACCATCAACCAGAAAAAGACCTGGCCCGAGCTGGAATATGAGCTGGGCCTTGTCGAGCCTTCCCTCATCGTCAACGACGGCATCGACTATGGCTGCCGCCCCGACATCGAGGCCGCCTACGGCGATAAACTCCGCCCGATGGACGCCTTCAAGGACAGCGCGCCTGCAGAGCTTGTTGACTGCGTGGGCCATGATGATTTGATGGTGCTGATGTTCACTTCCGGCACCACCGGCCGCAGCAAGGCCGTCATGCTCTCGGAGCGCAACTTTTTTACCACGGTGGAGTGCCAGGTCAAATTCGGCGACGCCATGCTGAACTATAAGCACGAGCATATGCCCGAGGACAAAAACGACGTCCTGAGCAACTTCGCCATCCTGCCCCTGTTCCATCTGGGTACGTTCATCTGCCTCTTCGTTTGGGCCTGCAAGGGCTGGGCGCTGAACCTCTCCGCCGACATCCGCGACTTCTACCGCGACCTCGGCCTGATGCACAGCGATGCCATCGCTGTGGCTCCCATGCTGATGGAGGCCATCTACAAAGACGTCAAGCGGGGCCGCCGCGCCCGCCTGAACGGCATCTGGAACCCCTGCGGCTCCTCTGCCATGTTTGACGGCGCCATGCTGGCCGAGCTGGCACAGCAGGGCATGATGATCACTCAGGTGTACGGCATGACCGAGACCTGCGGCGACGGCATCATCAACTACGAGCAGGACGAAAAGCACATCCGCGCCGTGGGCAGGCCCGACGACCACGCCGAGTACAAGCTGGACGAGACGGGCGAAATTTGCATCCGCGGCTGCTGCGTCATGCTGGGCTATTCCAAGGACCCCGAGGCCACCGCAGAAGTCCTCGACGCCGACGGCTGGTTCCACACCGGCGACCTGGCCCGTGTGGACGAGGACGGCTTCTATTACATCACCGGACGCAAGAAGAATATCATCATCCTCGACAACGGTGAGAACGTCAGCCCCGAAGAACTGGAAAATCTGCTGTCCAAGTGCGAGGCCGTCAAGGAATGCATCGTCAGGGAGAAGGGCAAGAAGATCTGTGCCGTCATCTACTGCGGCGAGGCCGACCAGCAGACCGTCCGCGACTTCATCACCGAGACCAACCGCACCCTGCCGCTCTACAAGCGGATGAGCGCCGTGGAGTTCAGCACCGAGCCTCTGCCCCGCACCGGCACCGGCAAGCTGCTGCGCAAGTAAGAATAAACCGGGCAGGCTGCGGAATACTGGAAAAGAGCTGCAGCCGCCTTTAATGGAACTACGAAAGGAAGATTCAAACTATGGAAAGAACCGAGATCGTGTCCCAGATCCTTGCAATTCTGGAAGATGTTGCAGAAATTTCCCCCGATGATGTCAACGAGAACAGCGTCTTGATGGACGATCTGGACCTGTCGTCCATGGAGATCCTGACCGTCGTCGCCGACCTGGAGGAGACTTTCGGCCTGCGCATCCCCGAAAAGGAGCTGCGCAACTTCGTCACCATCAGCGATCTGGCCGACTATCTGGCCGCACACGCGGGGGAATAAGGAATGGATGCCGAACAGCGCTCTGTTTTTCAGGGTATCGTTTACTATTACCGCGAAAATATGGTCAACTGCCGCTATCAGGTCACGCTGAAAGATGCCGTGGACGGTGCGCTTTTGCAGCAGGCTCTGGATGCGGCCCGGGCAAAGGCACCCTACTATTTCCAGAAGCCGGTGTGGGAGAAAAAGCTGCTCCACCTCGAGCCGTCGGACGCCCCCTGCCCGGTGCGGCAGGGCAGCGCAAAGCCCGAATTTCCGGACGAGAACGGCTTTACTGTTGCCCTGAGCTATGAGGGGAAAGTCGTCTATTTCGACTGGTTCCACTTTCTGGCCGATGGCCGGGGCATGGCACCCTTCATGACCATGGTGCTGCAGTTCTACTGCAACCTGCGGTACGGCACGGCCTTCGAGGGCCGGACCCTTGAGACGGACCCTGCCTACGACATCGAGGACATCCTTGCAAAATATCCCGAGAGTCAGGTGGCCAACGATATGCAGCGCCCCGTGGTGCAGACCTTTGAAGAGACGCCCACCTGCTGCCGCATCCGGCTGGAAAAGGCGGGGCTTGTGGACGCCGCCCTCCGCTGCGGTGTCAAGCCCTTCAGTACCCTCACAGCTCTGCTCTGTAAGGCGGTGCAGGCGTATCTGGACAAGGACGAGGTGCTCTACAGCTACTCGACAGACGCCCGCGACGCGCTGGGTGCGCCGAACGCCCTCTACCACTGCGCGGCCTCTTCCCAGGGAAAGCCGCCGCCGACGGCAGATGCCCCGCTGGCCGAAGTGGCCGTGGGCGTGGACGCTGACCTGAAAGAGAACCTTTCCGCTGAGCGAAAACTGTTCCGTATCGCGGAGCAGATGGGCTGGGTCTACCGGGTCTACCAGCAGAAAGCCAGCCTCAGCATCAAAAAGCGCATCTTCCAGATGGGCGAGTACATCAGCGGCTTCCCGGCGGACTTCTGGGTGAGCTATCTGGGCGACCCCTTCGCCCCGTCCAGCCCGGAGCTGACCCGGTACATCGAGGACTTCCAGACCTGGGTGCCGGCAGACGGCGCTTCCATCGGTCTG
>OGEA01000991.1_pt1 | contig 14904 bp, 7 predicted proteins | sample 1570531 | NCBI WGS metagenome assembly OGEA01 (sample SAMEA2581973, study PRJEB24529) | metagenome | biome: Human gut stool | place: China | collected 2011 | reverse complement strand
TGGGGCTACCGTAGGTCACCGTCTGTCCGTCGGCTACGATGAGGTCGCTGCCCTCAAAGTCTTTCTGGGCACTTTGGTTGGCTTTTACCTTTACCGCAGGTGGGGTTGTCTCGCCAGCGGTGTAGGGCCACCACGCTGTGACGGTGATGTTGTTGTGGTTGGTCCAGTAGTACGGGTCGGTGGAGGTCAGCGTGGCGCTGGTGGGGTCGGCGGTGGAGGGCGTCACGTTGTACGTCTTCACCGTGCCGTCCATCATGACTGCCACGCTCTGCACACCCGTCCAATTGCCATCCGCGGGGGCACGGGTGCCGGCGATGGCTGTCGCGGCGGGATTCAGCCCCGTGGCGGTGAAGACGATGGGTGTGCCTTCCGCCCCTTCCGGTAGGAAGCCCGCTTCGTCCTGCGTGCAGGCGCCCAATAAGAGGGCGAGCGCTGCAAGTGCAAAAAATCTTATCCTCATAATATCTGTTATTTTATTACTCTGGTTGTTTCCGTTGCGGGCGTAACTTTTCCCCCCGACGGTTTACTGCTTCCTCAAGGTAGGCAATGCTCCTTTAAGTTCGTAACGCCACTTTGAGCCTGCGTTCTGCAAGGCGGTGTTCATGGCATCGACGGCTTTCTGCCAGGTAACGACAGAGCCGTCCACCTTCGTGGCTCCGGTGCTTTCCCTATTGTAGCCGATACCTTGTTCATGATTGTTCTTCCAATAGCAGGCGGTCACGGTGGTGTAGTTATTTCCCAAAAAGCCGCCGATATGTACTTTGCCAGTGCTACTACCCGTACTGGTTACGTTGCCCGTGGCATAGCAGGCAAGGAGGCTGCTTCCTGCGTTCATTCCCACCAGACTGCCGCCAGCGATATTCTTTGCGGGGTTTATTTCTATGGTCACGTTGCCCGTGGCATAGCAAGCGGTCAGGGTGGCACTCGAATTCGTCTGACCTGCCACGCCGCCGACATCGACCGTTCCCTTCACTGTGGCAGAGGAACTGCATCCGGTGATGGAACCGCCTATTTGAGCACCCACCACACCGCCGACATACACCGTGCCGCTGACGCTGCCCGACACCGAGCAGTTTTCAATGGTGCCCCAGCTATATCCTACCACGCCGCCAATACTGCCGCCATATATTTGATTGCTTGTTATCTGTACGCCCTCCATCACCACGTTCTTCACCGTACCAGCTCTATTGAGCCAGCCGAACAGACCCGCAAATTCGTCATTTGTCGTAAAGGTCAGCCCCGTAATGGTATGGCCGCCACCGTCGAAGGTGCCTTTGTATGAGTTGTCGTAGTCTGTGCCTATCGGTGTCCAGTCTTTGCCTGTGAGGTCAATGTCAGTGTCGAGGGTAATGTTAATGTCGCTCTTACCTCCGTTCACTAATTCGGCTACATTCATCAGGCCGTTGGCGTTATAGACCGTGTAGGTCTTGGTGTTGCTGTCGTAGATGTAGCCCAAATCCTCAGTTGTGCCGCTCTCGCCGCCGCCGTCAGCCCAGCTGCCGATGGTGCAACCCTCCAGCGTCAGGCCGGTGGTGTTCACCTTGACGGTGTATTTATAGCAGTTACCAGCCTCTAATACGACGTTGTTCTGCGGACGGAAGTAGAAGGTGCCTCCGCCGAGTTTCACCTTGACGAACGGCTTGCCTGCCGCAATGGTCTGCGGGGCGGTCAGTGCCTCGTAGGTGTTGCCGCTTGCGTTGTAGGTTTTGATGGCGGTCGGGTTGCCGTTATCAGCGGACAGGCTCACGAGGCTCACCGTAGCACCAGCAACGCTCGTGAATCCCGTGCCGGGCTTCAGTTCGATTGCCACGCGTGCCGTGCGGTGGGTAAATTCAAGAGTCGGGTTGTTAAAGTCCACCTTCCGGTTCTCAGCAGAGATGAAGTCGCTGTTCTGGAAGTCAGCCAATTTGCTTTGGTCTTCGGCCACCTTCACGGCAGGCATCTGTGTGATGTCGGCATTGTCGAAGGGCCACCATGCCGATACGGTAATCGGGTCGCGGCTGGTCCAGTAGTGCGGGTCGTTCTCACGTGAGAGCGTGGCACTCTTGAAATCGGTAGAAGCCGTAACGGTGTATTCCTTTACCGCATCGCCCATCTTGAGTGCCACGGAAGTGACGCCCTGCCAGTCGCCGTCCACAGCGGCACGGGTGGAAGGGGCTGCCAGCGGCGTTGCTTCTACGGACAATCCGGTGGCACGGATGACGACGGGGTATTCACCTTCGGGCAGACGGTTATCGCCAGCAAGTTCGTCCTGCGTGCAGGCGGCGAGGGCGAACAGCAGTGCGGTGGCTGCGGGGATAAATAATCTATGTCTCATAATTCTTCATTCTAATCGATTAATTATTAAAATCCTACAGGTCAGCACCCACATCTCCACCGTCTATATCGTTCCACTTTGCAATGGTGGCTTCGCTGACTTCAAGGACTTTGTTGCGTACCTTGACGGTATAGGTATAGTTGTTGCCCGCCAGCAGTGCGCCTTCGGGCACGGTGAGTGTGGCATGATATTCCTGACCTTTGTTATTCACAACCAACGGCAGGGATGCAACTGTCTGCGGGAAGAGGATGATTGATGACGTGAGATTGCCGTCTGCCAAATTCATGGCCAGTTCTCCGGTCTGTGCCCCGTTGTCTGCGGTGGCAATACCGTCGGCCGTGTTGAACGTACCGGTGAGTAACAATCCGTCCAGCGTGTAACGTTCAGGCTTGACCACGCTGAAATTCACGCCGTCGCCCGCCTCGAAGGTAAGGGTTATCTGGCTCATGCGGTGGTGGAAGGAGTTGTCTTCACCGCCTTTGGCGGTTTTGTCGGTGAAGCTTACTACCGGGTTGTTTTTGTCTCCCGTGGCTCCTGAAGCAAAGAGAAAGTCGATGGCAGGTTGGTTCTGCTGCGCCGTGGCATCGGTCGTGGCTGTGAGGATGCCTCCCACCGCGTTGTACGGATAGTAGGCGCGGAAAGTATGGGTCTTTGTATCTTCGATATAGATAACCTTTCCTTCTGCCTCAAATTTCCCGTTTTTCAGGATGAAAGGCACGTTGCCGTACTGGGAATCGTTGCCGATGTCGGTGATGCCGATACGGTCGCCGGCAGTCCAGGTGGTTCCGCTGGCGCGGGTGGCGGGGGCGATGTCGGCGGTAAACTGGGCGGCCACGGGGTCACCGTTCAGGTTCTCGTTGTCGTTGTTGCAGGCTACCAGTGCGAGGGCGAGCATCGCAAGTGCAAAAAATCTTGTCTTCATTATATTCTGTTATTATATTAGTTAAATTCCATTTCAATAATTGCTGCACCTTAGCAAAATCAAAGCAAGCTTTGCTTCTGCGTTCGGTTTGCTAATTATTTACAAATCGGCATTTACATCATCACCTTTCACTTCTTCCCAGCCGTTGATTTCGGCTCCGTCCACTTCCATGCCTTCGGGAGTCTCAACCAGCGTTCCGCTGAGGGTCAGCGATTCGCCCTTTCTTGTGTTGAACTCCTTGAGAGCTTCTGTGAGGTCGCTTTTCAGCGTGGTGGGGGTCGGGTTGCCATCAGCATAGCGGATTTCACCCGTCAGCAGTTGTTCCGTGCCGGTCACACCCAGCAACCTCACCGTGGCTTTCCACTTGCCGGCATCGTCACCTTCGGTTATCTTGGTGAAGGGCAGCACGACGTTTGAAGCGGCTCCGTAGGTATCGGTAGCGAAATCGAGTGTTCCGGCTGCACCCGTCAGATGGGCAACAATCTCCGTGATGCGTCCGGCGGCATCACCCGTCGGTTTGACGACAAGCGTCAGTTCGCGTACCTGCTGCTTCATTGCGGCGGTCAGCGGATAGTCCTTGTCTTTCTCGATGCTCACCTGTTTCGTATAGGTGAAGAACCATCCCGGGGCATTGTTCACAAAGGCATCCGTTCCTGCCCGGTTTCCCGTGGCTGCGGCAATGGTGGCGGTGGTACCATTTACCATGATTCCTTCAGCAGGGTTCCACACCGCAAGGGTGTAGCTGCCTGGAGCAAACAGATGGTTGGGGGCATGGGTGGCGGAAGTCTCCGTACCCGTATAGTCACCCATGGTAACCGTCCATGTGGTAGGTATGTCGATACCCTCACCGCGTGCCGACCAGTCGGCTGTCACCGCAATCTTCCCATAGTCGGGATGCGGCGTGTCATAAAGCGTGTCCTTCACGCAGGAAGAGAGCAGCACGGCGGCTGCCATTCCTACCATATTTATATATTGTCTTGCTTTCATACTCTATTCCTCCGTATTAGAATAACTTCCATACCAATGTCACACCGGCGTTGATGGGGCCACACCAATTTTTTGTCTCGTTGCCACAGCGCACGCGCACACCATCGATGACTTCATATTTTTCGAAATCGGCATTCAGGTAGCCCAAGCCGAGGTTGAAATCAAGATCTAATGCCTTGTTTAGTCGCAGCTGATAGCCGGCGGTGATGCCGCCACCCATCAGGTCGCCCTGCTTGCCTGTTTCGGAAAGCTTGTAGTTGAACTGTCCAGCCTTGAACATCGCGCCCAGATGCCAGGCTTTCTTCTCACCCATATAGTAACGTACTTCCGGAGCCACTTCCCAGAGTGCATAGCGGCGGTCTTTGTCACTCCAGCTCCAAGAAGTCCACGAGCCGTTTACGGCAATGCCCCACGATGGACAGATGCGCCATTCCACGCCAAGATCTGGTGTCAGGGTAGCCCAGCGCAGCAGGTTGGCACGCAGGGAAAAATGATAGTCGGTTGGGGTTTCCAATGGCATGTCGGTAAGTTTATTTTGGTGAGCGGCTTTCTCGGCTTTTGCCTTTTCTGCGGCAAATCGGGCTTCTTCCGCTTTACGTTGCTCTTCGGCAAGCCGTTCCTGCTCGGCACGCTTCTCGGCTGCCAGTCGTTCGGTTTCCGCCTTGCGTCGTGCTTCCGCGTCCGCATCCGTCACGGCTGTTTCCTTTACCGGTACCGTCAAGCGCACGGTAACAAAATCACCCTCAGTCGCATGGTTGCGGGTAATGAAATTCTCCTCTTTTATTTCCGCGCGTGTAATCAGTTCGGATTTTACTCGATTGGCACGGATCTTCGCCGTTGCAAGGTTCTCGGCTTCACTGCTCTGCGAATTGCAGTATCCGTCAACCAGTAGCGGCATTTTGCCGTCAAGAATTATTGCTTTGTTGTTTTCGATACATTCCAACAGGCGGGCAAGTTCCGTGTCATTGCCATTCCAAGGCACGTAGAACATGTCCTTCTGCGTAACGAACCGGAAGGTGTAGGTCGTGTCTGCTTTCTGCTGCGCAATGACAGGAAAAGTTAGCGTCATCAGCCACAGAAACAGGGTAAAAAAAGTGATTTTTCTGCTCATATAAACTTGAATTCATTATCTTTGTCATCTCCAAAGGTAATAAATGCCATTCAGCGCCCAAAATATTACAAAAACTTTTTCTGTTGAAATACAGCGTTTTATAAAAAATTGTCGTTTGAGCACTTTTCAAATTGTCGTTAGAGCACCTTTTTGTCGAATTAGCACTTTTTTGTCGCTTGAGCACTTTTTGAAAATGGGCTTCTGAGACCTTTTTCATCGGCTTTTTACCACACAAATTATTCCAGATTTGCTTTTTTCCACTTGCCAGGCGTACATCCTTCCTTTTCGGTAAATGATTTGATAAAGTTACTGCAGGAAAGAAAGCCGGAAGACTCAGCCAGCTTCTGTATATTGATTTCCGGATGCTCCTTCAGTATGTTTTTCGCATACTCCAACCGGAGACCGGTTATCCATTCGCGGAATGTCATTTTATACGTAGTCTTGATATAAGCGGAAAGATAGGTACGGTTCGTATGAAGTATTTCGGACAGTTCTTTTATGGTAAGTCCCTGCTGGACATAGCCGTCTGTCTTTATCCAGTTGGCCACTTTCTCTATAATTTCTGTATAGGACACTGGAACTTCTTTCTCAGAAACTATTTCAGGTTCTGTTTCTGTATCTGTCAGAAGTTCTTCTTCAGACTGTATATCTTGCTCAAAAGCATTTTCCACCTGTTCATAGAACAGCAGGTAGTTCTGATAGCTGTAGAAAAGATAGCTGTAGAACGGTATTGACGACAAAATCCAGATAAAAACATATTTGTCTGGCAGAAATGTCAGCAATCCACATCCGACACCGAAGATAACAGCCCAATAAGTGAATATGGAAAGCCATTCGATATATGTACCTATATCATCCGCCTGAGTTTCATTGAAAATCCGAATGGCTCTACGGTATGCAATTATGACTCTGCGAGCTAAAACGACTCCAAAAACGACTAACCATACAGCTAAAGCAAATAAAGAGAATTTTTGCATGATTCCGCTTGGCAACAGGAACAACACAACTCCGGAAAGAGTTGAAAATATAATCCATAAAATGATATGTGTCCACACACGCCGTTTGGTAATGTAAAAACGATCAAGCAACATTATCAATGCCGAACTGAACAGAGAATAGCACAGGAAGTATGTGGACATGTTCATCAATATGGCAGAATCCGCATTTTTGAATCGGATACCAAAGAAGAAATGTACCGAATAATTTGCCGAAAGCAGCAGCATAGCTATACCCATAATCTGTCGGGAGCGGAGATAATTCTTGAAAATTTTCTTTTCAGGAGTCTTTGCAAACAAAAAATAAAAGCCGAAGAATAACATCAACGGCAGTGCGGTATAAAGTGAAAAACTGTATATAGATATAGATGGCTCCATTGTTATGCTTATTTGATTTTGATACAAAGTTACGTCTTTTTCTTCACAAATAGACACATAATCTATGATTTAACGTTATAGATTCGGTCATATTAGATTGAAAAATTATTAGAATTAAAGCCAGTGGTGAAAAATTCAACCACTGGCTTTTTCTGTCAAGACTTCGATATTAAAGTTTTACACCTTTGGATTCCGATAAACCGAGTCTCCCTATAATTAAATGACTGCGTACAAAGTCCACGTGCGGGCTTTCCGGCTGTTGTTCCGTCTGTTTTTTCTCGTTGCCTTGCCGGTTCTCTTCTGTGTTTTCCTGAGCCGGAGCCAGCTCAAGCTGTATCTTGCGGTCCAGTGCGGCGAGTTCGGACTTCAGCTGTTTCAGCTCGTCCTCCTTCTTCCACACCTTGCCCGCTATCTCCTGCAACTGCGGAATCTCCTTTTCCAGCACTTCGTTCTTAGACTTGTACTGGTCGATGATGGTCGGAATCCTCTCCAATGCGTTCAGAAAGTTTCGTGCGGCAGCAATCGGGTCTGCCATCGCCAGATGCCCGTTGTTGTAGGTGTACTTGTAGTTGCCCTCCACCACGAAGCGGTTGTCGGTGAACTCCAGACCTTCTTTGAGTGTCCTCTCGCTGACCACCTTTATCGGAAAGCCGTAAAGTTCCCCGACAGCCTTGTACAGTCCACCAGTCGTGGCGTTCTTGGCGATTTCCTGCAAACGCTTACCGATGACCTTCTCATCCGTTGAATCCGCGCCGTCCACCTTGACAAGATTAAGGCGGCTGCCTTCCTTATCAGTCTGCACAACGGAAAGAAAACGGTTCCAGTCTTCCGTCATGGCTTCGATGAAAGCCGTGTTGTTGCGCAGTTCTCCCGTCTTGGATTCCAGCTTGAACTCCGAATCGCGCTTGCCCTTGCCCCACGACTTGCGTTCCCCTTCGAGCGAGGCGATACGCTTCTCTAATTTCGCCTTATCCAAAAGGTCGGTATTGCCGGAGAGCAACGCCATATACTCCGAGAAGTTCATACCCGATTTTTCGTCCATTGCTCCCTCGTCGATGGTACGTGCGCCCATCGCTCCACTTTTGAGCTGCGATATGAACGTCTGCTTACAGTGCAGCAGATTGAACTTGTAGCTGTCCAGCGACTTTTCCACCGCGTAGATGATGATATCCACGTTGTTCTCGGCAAAATGCTTGGCAATCTCGTTCCCGGCTCTAACACCCCGTCCGTCACGCTGTTGCAGGTCGGACGGTCGCCACGGTGTATCAAGGTGATGGATGGCGACGCATCTTTTCTGCGCATTCACGCCCGTTCCGAGCATACTTGTGGAGCCGAACAGCACGCGCACCGTCCCGGCGTTCATGGCATCTATCACCGCCTTACGAGCCTTATCCGTCTTACACTCCTGAATGAAGCGCACCTCACTTGCCGGTATGCCGTAATCCTCCACCAACTTGTGTTTTATCTCGCTGTACACGTTCCATCCTTCCCCCGGCTGGTATGTCCCCAAGTCGGAGAACACGAACTGCGTACCCTTGTGCGCCTCGTACTTGTGGTAATACTCTGCAATCATCTTGGCACAATGGCTTGCCTTGTTGTCGGGATGGTCCTCGTAGTTCGGGTCTATCATGCGCATATCAAGAGCCATCTTTCTCGCGTAGTCGGTGGCGATGAGCATCTTCGCCTTTTCCTCCGTTTCCGACAGGGGTAACCTGCCAATCAGAGTGGCATCGCCGGTTTTGGCAAACTGCATCAGCTTCTGTATGAAGTCCTCCTGCTCCGGTGTGGGCGGTATGTGGTGCAGTATCTCATTCTTGTTTGGTCTGTCCACACCTACATCCTCCGCCGTGCGGTAGTCGGTAATCTCGTTGTAGAAGGCGGCAAGCTCCGGCACCTTGATGAAATAGCGAAAACGCTCCTTCTGCACCACGTTGTTTGTCACGTTGAACTCGAAGTCGGTCGTCTTCTTGGCGAAGATAGCCGCCCATGCGTCGAAACAGCGGATGTCCTGCCGTTCCAGTTCCTTCGGGCGCAGGTACTTAAAGAGCAGGTACAATTCCGTCAGACTGTTGGAAATAGTCGTGCCGGACAGGAACGTAGCCCCCAAGTCCTTGCCCGTACGCTCCTGTATAGTTCGTATGGCAAAAAGCATATTCAGGGCTTTCTGGCTCCCCTCCGAGTTTCCCAACCCCGCCACACGGTCATGCCGGGTGTTGAAAGTCAAGTTCTTGAATTGGTGGCTCTCGTCTATGAAAATGTGGTCGATGCCCATCTGTTTGAAGTCCACCACGTCATCTGTGCGCGACTTGATGGCGTGTTCCACTTTCTCTAACTTCGCCACAAGGTTGTGCTTGCGCTTCTCCAATCCTTTCAGCATCGCCCGCGACACGTTCTTGCCTTGCTGCCGTAAGACTTCGAGGTTTTCCTCCACCGTGTCAAGCTCCGCTTGCAGGATGCGTTGCTGCAACTCCGGTGACTGCGGTATCTTGCCGAACTGGTCATGCGACATGATGACGCAATCATAGTCATTGTTTTTGATGTTGTTGAAGAAACGCACACGGTTGGCGGTCGAGAAATCCTTTTCCGAAGCGTAGAGGATGCGGGCATTCGGATAGGCAGCTTGATAAGTGGCGGCAATCTCCGCGATATTGGCTTTCAGACCAATAATCATCGGCTTGTGCGCCAAGTTCAGACGCTTCATTTCATGCGCTGCAATACACATTATCAGTGTTTTACCTGTTCCGACTTCATGGTCGCATATTCCGCCGCCATTCTGTTTTATCATCCAGACGCAATCCTTCTGCGACGGATAAACGCTTTGAATACCCCGGCTTGCCAATCCTTTCAGATTGAGGTCGGGAAACGTCTGGTGCGAACCGTCATACTTCGGGCGCACGAAACAGTTGAACTTGCGGTTATACATTGTCACGAGCCGTTCCTTGAACTGCGGCGACTGCTCTTCCAACCATTCCGAGAACCCGTTGCGGATTTCGTCAATCTTGGCGTTGGCGAGCTGTATGCCCTCGCTGTCACGCACCTTGATGTCGTTGCCGTTCTCATCTTTGCCAATACTTTTCATCATGTCGGGACAGGTGTTGTGCAAAGCGTGTTTCAACAGGTGCATACCGTCATAGTTCCGGTAATAGCCCTTTACCAGAAACTCGTCCGTGATCTTCATGGTGCGGTAGCCGCACGCCACGGAAAACTCGTCCATGCTGGCGGAATAGGCGATTTTCACGTCCGTGTCGAAAAGATGGCTCATGTAGGCGGCATACACGCCCGTGGGAATCCAGCGTTCACCGAAGTTGAAGTCGAGGTCTTCAAAGGCGATACGCTGCGGCTCGGCTTCCTTCAAAGCCTCCAAAGCCTGTTTCACTTCCGGCAATCTTTCGCTTTCCAGATTATTTTCCATCCATGCCTCTATACGCTCCGCCTTCTCTATCACGTTTCCCGCGATGAAGCGGTCTTTAATCTCGTAACCGGTTACGAGCGGATTGTAGAAGATACGCCCCTTGAGGGCATTGAGAAGCTCCTCTTCCGTACTGTCTGTTATCCCCCGCATATAGTTGAGATTGACCGTACCATACTTGTTGAGCGATGCAGACAAGGCTTCTTCCGGAGAACCGACGTTGGCATGGTTCTCCACCGAGAAGGAAACGGGACGGTCGAAGATGTCCGCTTTGACGAACTTGCCGTCCTCCGCACGTTCCAGCGAAAGGATGTCGCGCCCTCCGGCGTCCATCATCACCAGTTTCACGTTCTGTTTGGCGTTGAGGTTGCCATAACGCATGACAAACTCGTCGTAACAGGTGTTCAGGTGTTCACACCAAGGTACATTTTCCTCACGTCTGTTCGATTCATAGCGGTACAACCGCTCGTATGCGTCACGGAGCGATACATACAGCAACGCTTTCTCTTTCTGATAACCGGTTAGTCCAAGCGGCTGGAAGGTTGCACCGTAGGGAGTAATGTCCTTCAGATAACCGATGTCGCGTGCCCTGTTTGCCACCAGCGACCCTTCACGCAGGTGCATTTCCGGCGTGCGGTGATAGGGACGCGGCGTAAGGTCGAGGGCTTCTTTTTTCGGCTTTTCCGTTTCAAATTCCGGGAACAGGGAAGTGGCAACCGTTTCGGAAGTAGGCACAACTTCTGCCGGTGTTTCAGGTTGCTTTATTTCTTCCGTTTGTTCCGGCTTTTTATCCATATTGTCCGAAGAAGGCGCAAAAGCAGGGTTCAACGTGTCTTTGATACCCATCTTTTTCAGTTGTTCCTGCCTGTGCCGTTCTGCCTCAAGCCGTAGGGCCTTGCGCCGTTCCGCTGTCAGACTCATCATTGTCTCATAGAAGCCGTTGATGGGAGGATTGGTTTCCCAATCCAGAGTGGCGTAAATGTCATCCGGGTCGTTTGGCTTTTCGGCATTTTCCGGCTTTTCTTCCTTATTACCGTTTACCGGCTTGGCGGCTTCAACGGGTGGAGTAACTTTGACCTGCGGTTTAGGCGTGGACGGCATAGGCTTCGGCTTGCTTTCCTTTTTCGCTGCCTTTTTCTTTTTTGCCGGTTCCTCTATGGGCATACCCCAAAGGTCGAGCAGGGTAAGCTGCACGGCTGACGAATGGTTGGGTTGGCGCGGCTCAATCTCCGGCTTTTCCTCTATGGGCTGTGCCTGCGGCTTCTCCACTCCCTTGACAGGCTCAATTACAGAAACGGGGGCTATTACAGAAGGTGATACCTTTTCTGTTTTCGGAGCAGGTTGCACTTCCGCAGCCGTGCTTTCCTCCTTTGTCGGATGCAGGCTGTGTTTCTCATACAGTTTCCTGTCAAGTTGTTGCAGTTCTATTTTCAGATGCTCCCGCAAGTCTTCCGCCAGTTGTGCGATGTCCCCACGGTGCAGGAGTTTATAGGCTGGTTTCCCGTACGGGTCGGTACTTCTGATCAAATCCGTGTGTGAAAGCGAGCCGATGCTCCATACATACCCATTTACGGAAGTGCCGATAGGGGTCTGTTCGGTCTGCACGAAGAGTTTTTCGTTGTAATACAGTTCACCATTCTTTCCGCTGTTCTTTTGCAGGATAATCAGGTCGCTGCCCACCTCCGTTCCCGCGTTATCCGTAAAGAGGTTGTTCGGCAGGCGGGCTACGCCCACCAGATTGGTATGGTTCATCATATACTCGCGTATGGGCGCGTTGGTCGGGGCATCCAGTACCCCCTGCGAGGTGATGAACGCCACGATTCCGCCTTCACGCACCGCGTCAAGGCTTTTCAGGAAAAAGTAATTGTGTATCGTCCGTGCCGCCGAGTGCCTTGCAGGATCCTTGCTGCCCGAAAATTCCGGGTCGAACACCGCCACATCGCCAAACGGTATATTGGAGACAGCCAAATCAAAATGGTTCATGAACGGCTTTTCTATCTTCTCGAAGCCCTGTACCCTTACTTTCTGTCCGGGATGCAGGTGCTTCAGTATCTTGCCCGTCATCAGGTCTTTCTCAAAAGCCATGATGTCCGCGTCCGGTCTGTTCTCCAGCACGGCGTCCACGAATGCACCGACACCTGCCGACGGCTCCAGCACCCGGTCGGGACGGATCCCGTGTTCATGCAGCACGTCCGCGATGGTCCCGGTTATCTCCGGCGGGGTATAGAAGGCGGTCAGCACGGACTGCTTCATGGCATCCATATACCGTTTGTACTCCGTCTCGTCTTTTGTGTTCTCCCGCAGCAACCTGTGCAGTTCCACGGTAGGGGCAAACAGTTCGAGGTCGGACTTCGCCCAGTGGACGGCATCCGTCAGTTCCCTTGCAGGGTTGAGTATGCTCTTCAGTCCCCCGAAACCGCAATAACGCTCTAACAAGAGCCGTTCGCGTGCGGTGGGTGTGCGCTGTTCCCTGTCAAGGAGGAATGCCGTCCGTATCGCCTCGATGTTGTCCCTCAGCCTCTGTTTGCGGTTAAACGCCATACTCTTCGATATAGAGGATGACGGCTCCCGTCAGCTCCGTGTAGAGCAGGTCATATTCGGGCGACAGGGCGAAATTGTCGTCCGAGAGGTCATAGATGGAGAATACGTTTCCGACAAGCGGTAGCAGCTTCTGGGTAAAGGCTTCACATTTTTCTCCCGGTACTTCACCCGCAAATTCGTTCTCCACGACTTCGCGCAGGATGGCGTGCCTGGAGTAGCGAAGGCCCTCCGTCAGCACCTTCATCGCCAGTTCCTGCGCCCCGTCGGCAGGATAGCCTTCGAGCCTTGCCCGTTCATACGCTTCGGCGGCACGGTCGGTTCTTTCTCGGATGAAGGCTTCATCGGCTGCCTGTTCGAACTTGTTCGTGGTGAGGTAGTCCAGCAGGTACAGACCGTAATAGGAAAAGTCGGTCCGACCCTCGTTTTTCTTCTTGTTGTTCATTTCTTTGGAATTTAGTGGATTGATAATGATGATAGGGATAATCGTTGGAAAACGAGAAGAAAAAGGCACCCGGTATCCCTCCGAGTGCCACCACTAAATCCAAAGTATGAGTGTAATCCGGTATCGAAGAACAATTCATTACTCTGAACCAGTGGCAAAGTTAAACATTTATTTTCTTCTTTTCGCAGAGGTCGCTTTACTTTTCCTTTCTGGGAACACGAAAACCGTGTTATAGTCCCCGTCAAAGGCGACTACGGCATCAAAACTCTTGCCCTGCTTGCTCTTGAATCCTTTGAGCAGTTTCGTGTGTCCGTCGGTGAGCAGGTTTTTGATTTCATCATCAGAGAGGGTGCGGTTTGCTTTCAGGCGGAACACGGGCAGACCGCACTCCGCGTTGTCGCAGCGGACGACCTTGCCGTAAAACTGCATCGTCCCCGCTCCGCACTTGGGACACTTGCAGCCGGAATCCCTGCGGGCGAACAGCTTGTCGCACGACAGCAGTTCGGAGGTAATTTCCCGTGTATATGCCTCAATCTTCCTGCGGAAGTCATCGGCGGGCAGTTCCCCACGCTCGATGCGTGCCAATTCCTTTTCCCATTCGCCCGTCATGGCGACATCGGCAATACGCATCGCCTTCACGACCGAGTAGAGGGCAAGCCCTTTTTCGGTGGGGACAAGCGACTTCTTGCAGCGTTCCATATAGCCGCGCTTGAAAAGCGTTTCGATGATGGACGCACGGGTGGCGGGCGTGCCGATGCCGCAATCCTTCATAGCCTGCCGCAATGCGTCGTCCTCTATCTCCTTGCCAGCCGTTTCCATCGCGGACAGCAGGGTGGCTTCGGTATGCAGCGGCTTGGGTTTGGTCTTTCCCTCCGTGATGGAGGCGGCTTTCAGTGCCAGCGTGTCGCCTTCCTGCCAACAGGGAATGGCGGCGGTTTCCTCTTGGCTGTTGTTCTCTTCTCCATTCTCCTTGCCATAGACGGCACGCCATCCGGCTTGCCTGATGATGCTGCCTTTTGCCACGAACTCCACTCCGGCACACTCTGCCGTGACGGTGGCAGTGTCCTTGACGCATTTTTCGGAGAAAGCCTCAAGCATGCGCCCGGCTATCATGTGATAGACGGTGCTGTCCTCTTTGGAGAGGAACAGCGGCTTCTCGCCCGTGACGAGCAGGGCATGGTGGTCTGTCACCTTGCCGCCGTCCAGGCTGCGGCGTGTCGGCACGGCTTTCGGCTGCAACTTGCCATTCCATTCGGGCAGGCTGCCGATGAAGGCAAGCAGCTTGGGGATTTCCGCGAACACGTCTTCGGGAATGTAGCGGCTTCCGGTTCGCGGATAGGTGATGAGCTTCTTCTCGTAGAGCTTCTGCGCGATTTCAAGCGTCTGTTCCGCCGTGAAGCCATGCTTGGCGTTGGCTTCCTTCTGGAGCGTGGTCAGGTCGTACAGGAGCGGTGTTTCCTCCGTCTTCTCCTTGCGTTCGGCTTTCGTGACGGTGGCTGTGCCTGCCGACTTCACCTTATTATACAGTTCCGTCGCGGACTCTTTCTCTTTCCATTTTTCGGAAGAAGAAAACTTCACCGTTCCTTCATCGCAGCCGTCCGTTGCGATATGGAGCTGCCAGAAGGCTTCGGGGGTAAAGCGGCGGTTCTCCCAATAGCGTGCGCACACCATCGCCAACGTGGGTGTCTGCACCCGCCCGACGGAATACGTGCCGTGTCCGGCGGCGATGGAGAGAGCCTGCGTGCCATTGATGCCCACGAGCCAGTCGGATTCGCTCCGCGCTTTGGCGGCGAGGTAGAGGT
>OGEA01000961.1_pt1 | contig 15265 bp, 8 predicted proteins | sample 1570531 | NCBI WGS metagenome assembly OGEA01 (sample SAMEA2581973, study PRJEB24529) | metagenome | biome: Human gut stool | place: China | collected 2011 | reverse complement strand
AGGTAATTCCAACAAATTATACTTATGATGGTAAAGCAAAGAAGCCATCCGTAAAAGTTATCAGACGCGATTCACAAACAGGAAAAAATACAGATTTGCAGGAAGGTAAAGATTATACACTTACTTATACCGACAATATAAATGCCGGAGAGGGACATATAACAATTACCGGAAAAGGAACTTATTCAGGCAAAAAAACAGTAAACTTTACAATCATAAAAAAATCTCCGGAAATTTCAGCCAGTAGTCAGGACATAGTACTTGGCAGCAGTTCAGGAAACATTGCAAAGAAAATCGTCACAGACGGAAAAGTAACTTATGAGTCTTCTGATACAAAAATCGTAGCAGTTAAAGGCAGTAAGTTTATTCCGAAAGATATCGGAAAAGCCACGATCACGATCACTGCGACAGAGGGCAAAAACTATAAAAAACTGGTGAAAAAAATTTTTATCAGAGTATATCCTCAAACGGTTTCTGTGAAAACTCTGAAATCCACAGCTTCCAGAACTGCGACTGTGACATGGACTCCTGGGAAACAGCTTACCGGATATCAGATACAGTACAGCACGCAGAAGAACATGAAAGGTGCCAGAACTGCCGCAGTAAACACAAATACAGATAATTTTACAATTAGTCTATGCGGCAAATGGGGATCTGGAAAGACTTCTATTCTTAATATGGTAGAAACATATATAAACACACTTACACAAAATTATAGTGAGGACGAAAAACCGATAATTGTACATTTTAATCCGTGGAATTATTCAGACCAAACTCAATTGATTACTCAGTTTTTTTCAACTATGCTTGCAGAGCTTAATGTTAATTCAAAGAGTGAAAGCCTGTATAAAGTTGGAAAAGCCTTGCAAGAATATTCTACAGTTTTCGAATATGCAGAAAACATACCTGTTGCCGGAAAATATATAAAACCGATAAAGTGGATTATGGAGAAAACGGGAAAAAAGCTATCCAACGGTAATGATAACAATCTTAATAAAAAGAAAGAAGAAGTTACTAAGGCGTTAAGTCATCAAAGTCACAAATTCATCGTGATTATTGATGATATTGACAGATTAAACAATAATCAAATTAAACTGATTTTTCAGTTAGTTAATTCATTGGCTGGTTTTCCGAATCTTATTTATTTGCTTTCTTTTGACAGAGAAGTTGTTGTGAGAGCACTAAGTGAAGAGCAAAAATGCAACGGTGAAGAATACCTTGAAAAGATAATACAGGTTCCATTCAATATTCCAGAAGCAAAAGGCGACTTAGTTCAGAGTGTTTTCTTTGAAAAACTGAATAAACTCTGGTTTGGCGAAATACCCTGTTCTAATTTTGAAAAAAGTTATTGGGATAATGTTTTCAATTATTGTATATCTCCCTTTATTAAAAGCATTAGGGATGTTAACAGAATAATTAATGTCTATCAGTTTAAATATAGCCTAATGCATGATGAAACAAATTGTATTGACTTACTCGCAATTACTACGCTACAAATATGTGCCTCAAGTATTTACAACTGGATATATAAAAATACTGATAGTATTTGCGGAAGTATTTATACAAGAGGAATTTCTGGGGTTGAACAAAAAGAAGCATATAGTAAGAGATTAAAAGAATTTCAGGAAATATATGATAATCCGGAATTAATGATACAAATAGTACAGACGTTATTTCCAAAATTTTCATGGTTGACAGGAGGATATCATCACTCTGGGGATTCTGATGATGAGTTAAGAAAAAAGCAAAAGATTGCCTGTCGTACCCGTGCTGGTTTATATTTTAATTTATCGTTAGATGATGTAGCTATTTCAAAACAAGAAATACTAGAATCCATAAACGATTTTGATAGAGGAGAACTAAATAATTATTTTAATAAACTAATAAAAAACGATAAAATGCTTGAATATTCAAGAGAATTGCTCTCATATGTTCCTGATATACCAGAAAATGGAAAATCAATATTTTTAAATGAACTCATTATAGCATTAACAATACCCTCAAATCATAAATCAAGAGGAATATTTAATCCTGCTCCGAGTACATTTATAGCTAATTGCATATGGAAAATAATGAAAACATATTCTCAAGATGAAGCTGAACAAAGAATCATAGAGTTAATCAACTCTTATTCATCGGACGAATTATCAATTGTAGTTGATTTATTACTTCAAATAGAATATTCTTATGGACGAATAGGTAAGGATATTGATTATAACTATAGAATAATTTCAGAAGAACAGCTAAGTAATTTGGAAAGAATAATAATAGATAAACTAATAGAATCTTCTAAAACTCTAAATCTATTTGACTTAACATATTTTTATCCTACATACATCTTCTGGCGTAATATTGATAAGGATTCATTAGACATTTATGTTGAAAAAGAACTTAGGATACCTTCTAATATTCCAAAATATCTTAAAATAACGGCAAATCATTGGAGTTCGGGACAAGGTAATGGATGGAGCTTTCAAAAAGATAATTTTGAAGGCGTTTTAAGCGACGAAGATGCCTATAATAGCATTGTATCACTCAAATCTACTCAAGTATTTTCAGAACTAGATGATAATGCAAAGAAATTGGCTATCGCATATTGTTTGTGGTATGAAAGAAAAGATGAAAAACTGAATAGAGTTGACGAAGATGAAGTAAATAAATATCTTAGTGAATGGGAATATGAAACACGATGAATTCCGTTTTTGTTAATAAAAGTAAGATATTCAACTAACATAAAGTTATTCAGAAGATTGTAGTCAAAACGTTATTATGATATAGTGTATGAATTAAAAGTGGAACATAAATATTCTTATACCGAAGTGGTGTAATCATCAGGTCCATATGAAAGCAATTTCATGCAGGTTCAAGTCCTGTTACCTGCACCAAACGAAAATAATCCGAACCTTACTCCGATTGGAGACGGGTTCGGATTTGTTATTTTTATAGACTATCTGAACTTTAATTCAAAACGCAAAAATTAAATTCGGAGGTTTCTAATTATGAAAACAGAACTTAAAAACATCGGCTCTTGGGGCAGACTGCATTATGATTTTCTTTACCGCAATAATCGGACGGACATCGATGTTATGCGGCTAAACAGAACTCTAAATAATTACCTTGCCGACATGGATCGTAATGCCTGCGAAATGTTTGATTCTTTAGTCCGGCAAACGGCTGAAAATGAGGGCGTAACCGAACAGTTCAAATCAACCAATCAAATTGAATGGATCAGACGAATGAATAACATTTAAAGCAGAGTACGGGAATTAATCTTGAATGAGCTAATCTATCAATAGTGACGAAAAGGCGGGGGATTCCCCCTCACCTTTTGCTTTATGCTCTTTTTTTCTTATTCTTTTCATATTCCGCTTTCCAAGCGGCAAACTCCTCCTGTCCCTCTTTGGAAAGGAAAAATTTGCGAATATCCGGCAGCATTGTGCGAGCAATGGCTTCAAGAATATTATCCGGAATCTCCGATGTTCCGAAACGTTTTCCTAATATTTTGTATTTGATACGAACAAATAGTTGCTTGAGAATGTTGCCGTATTGCAGATTGTAAATGTCATGCCAATACGGAATCAGCTGTTTTTTTGAGTTCATTTATATCCATAGAATTCTCCGTTCAAAGGGTTTTAGGGATTTGCCCTAACAAGGTCGTGTGGACGCAGGTGGCGATGCTCGCTAAGCCAAGTGTGGACACAAAGACGATGCTTGCTAAGGTAATGCCGTAGCAGCATCCCCGAATTTGGGTAGCCAAATTCAGTGGTTGCTGAGACACAATCATAATGAATGTACTTTGTTATTGCTTATTATATCAAAAAATGTCCAGATAATATAAACATCAAATTGTTGTTCTAAATCGTACAATATCATACAATATATTTACTAACCACAAATCTTGTGTTATAATATAAAAAACATTATGTTGAGGTGATTTTTATGGCTGAAATAGAAGACCGTTATTATTCCATGCCTGAAATCATGAAATATCTCGGAATCAGCAGAGATACAGCGTTGCGTTGGATTGCCACAAAAGAGATGCCTGCGCATAAAGTCGGGAAGAAGTGGAAGTTCAAGGTTTCCGAAATCGACGAATGGGTAAATAGCGACAAGGCGGAAGAGTAGGGAGACTGTTTTATGGGAATAATTCAAAAAATAATTTCCAAACATAAAGAAAAAGTAAGAGCCCGTAATGATATGTGCGACAACCTAATTATGCAGATTGATACGGCTCTACAAGAAATAACTGTCATCTTTTCGGATTTGCAGTCTTTTGTTGAGCCAAGCAAAGAATCAGAATGGCATAATCGCAATTCTTCTCTAATGACAAACGTCGCTTTAACTAATACTCAAAAAATAAAAAATGCAGTACACTATAAAAAACTATTGGAGAAACAAGCTGAACTATATCGTAGTGCTAACTCTCTTAAACAACAAATTAGTATTCATAACGATAGGGTTGCCGATGCCAAAATTCAAAATGCGTATACCTTGATTGGTGATGTTGAAGGGCGAAGATTAGACAAACAACAAATGACTTGTATTGTCAAAGACGCTCATAATCATCTTGTGATTGCTGGCGCAGGAACAGGTAAAACAACTACAGTAGTTGGTAAAATTAAATTCCTGTTAAAATCGGGAAAATATAAACCGGAAGATATTTTGGTATTGTCTTTTACAAATGTTTCAGCAAATGAGATGAGCCAACGAATTAACAAAGAAACCGGTTGTAACATAGATGCATCTACCTTTCACAAACTTGGGTTGAATATTATTACTAAAGTAAATGGCATCATCCCTAAAATTACGCAATTAAATTTGCGGAAGTTCGTTAAAGAGCAGTTGTTCTTGAATATGCAATCAGAAGCATACTTAAATCTGTTAAGTTCGTATTTATTGTATAATCGCGTTGTTTCTAAGTCCGAGTTTGAGTTTAAAACGCAGGCCGAATATGAAGAATATTTGCGATTAAATCCGCCAAGAACTATAAATAATGAAACAGTAAAAAGTTATGGTGAAATGGATATAGCTAACTTTTTAACACAAAACGGAATACAATATATCTATGAGAACCCTTATAAAATCGATACACGCACAAGTGAATACGGCCAATATAACCCGGACTTTTATTTACCTGAATATGATATCTATATTGAGTATTTTGGTATAAACAAGAACGGCGAAGTTCCAACTTATTTCAAAGGCGCTAACGGAATGACAGCAAGCCAATCATATCAAGCATCTATGAAATGGAAGCGAGAAACCCATACTGCTAATAATACTGTCTTGATTGAATGTTATGCTTATGAAAAATTCGATGGTCTCTTGCTTGAAAACTTAAAAGAAAAACTTATTTTAAACGGCGTAAAACTAACACTAAAATCTACAAAAGAATTATGGAAACAAGTGTCTGCTGACGGTGATTCTATTCTTGATGGCGTTATTGAGTTGTTTGAAACAGTTATCAATCTTATAAAAAGCAATGGATATTCAATTGCTACTGTGCGGCAGTTAAATGTTGGAAATAGTAATGCTCAAAATAATAATACCATTTTGGCACTTCTTGAACCAATATTTAATTCATATTGTGCTTATTTGCACGAACACAAGGAAATTGATTTCAATGATATGATCAATTTGGCAACCCAGTTTGTTGAACAAAGGAAATATATCAGTCCTTACAAATATGTTATTGTTGACGAGTATCAAGATATTTCCAAGGCTCGTTTCTCATTGTTAAACAGTATGAGAAAATCTAATGATTATGATCTGTTTTGCGTGGGCGATGATTGGCAGAGCATTTATCGTTTCGCAGGCAGTGATATCGGATATATTTTGAACTTTGAACAATACTGGGGTTCTACCGAAATCAGTAAAATTGAAACAACCTATCGTTTTACTCAAAAACTTATAGAAATTAGCGGAAATTTCATAATGCAAAATCCAGTTCAGATCAAAAAGTCCATCAAAGGGAAAACTGATGCTGTAGGGTTTGCTTTAGGTGAAATTAGCGGATATACCGATAAGTTCTCCATTGAGTTTATGGCTAAAAAACTCGAAGATTTGCCGAGAGATAGTAGCGTGTTCTTCATTGGAAGATACTCCTTTGATGCAAAATTGTTGAGTGATAGTGGATTGTTTGAATGTCAATATAATAATGTTAGCGGATACGTGGGAGTAAAATACCGAAAGCGAAACGATCTAAAAATGAGTTTTATAACTGCACACAAATCAAAGGGCTTACAGGCAGATTATATCTTTATTATTAATAATAAAAAATCAAGAATGGGTTTTCCCAGCAAAATACAAGATGCTGCTATACTAAACTTATTACTCGATAATTGTGATCAATACCCATATGCAGAGGAACGCCGCCTTTTTTATGTCGCATTGACAAGAGCGAAGAAAAAAGCGTTTTTAGTTACTGTTAATAATCAAGAATCCGAATTTGCTATGGAACTCAAAGAACGCTACGGTAACGAACTTAAACGAGAACAATGGGAATGCCCGTTATGTGGCGGGAAATTGTTGAAAAAGAAAGGACCGTATGGAGAATTCTTTGGATGTTCAAATTATAAGACTACAGGATGTAGATATAAAAGAAGGATTAATTAAAATAATCAGTCCAGAGAAATCAATTTTGCGGGCATTGTCGCAGCAAGCGCTGAATTTGCTACAGCAAATTCGCTTGTTAGGGAGATCTCTAACACCCCAAAATCCAGATAACATCAAGGAAAACTTGTGTTATACACTCCAAAAGAAAGGCGGCTGAAGAAAATAAAAGGCGTAATCTATGCAAGATATTCTTCGGATAATCAGCGTGAAAAATCTATTGAAGGACAGCTTCGCGAATGTAAGGCCTTTGCCGAGAAGAATGATATTCAAATTGTAGAAACCTACATTGACCGCGGGTTTTCTGTGAGAACCGAGCGCCGCCCTGACTTTCAGCGAATGATAAAAGACAGTGCAGGCAAAAAATATGAGGTTGTTATTGTTTGAAAACTTGATCGCTTCGCACGGGATAAATACGATTCGGCGCACTACAAACGCATTTTGAAAAATAACGGTGTAAAGGTTGTTTCCGCAACTGAGGCTATCTCAGCAGGTGCAGAGGGCATTCTGCTTGAATCAATGCTTGAAGGTATGGCGGAATATTATTCGGCTGAGCTTTCCGAAAAGGTCATTCGTGGTATGAAAGAGAATGCACTAAAATGTAAATACAACGGCGGAACATTGCCGATCGGTTATATGATCAACAGCGAACAGTATTTTCAAATTGATCCGCTTACGGCTCCGGCGGTGCTTGACGCATTTAAACATTATGCAGACGGTGCGTCTATGCGTGAAATTACCGACGAAATGAATCTGAAAGGCGTTCGTACCAAACGCGGAGGCAAAATCAGCATAAACAGCGTAACCCGAATGCTGCACAATCGTAAAAATATCGGCGAATACAGGTATAACGATATTGTTCACCCAAACGGTATACCGTCAATTGTTCCCAAGGATTTATTTAACCGTGTGCAGGAGCGTATGGCGGCAAACAAAAAAGCCCCGGCTAAACATAAAGCCGAGGATGAATACCTGCTGACAACAAAGCTGTTTTGTGGGAAGTGCCAATACTATATGGTCGGTGAAAGCGGAACAGGCAGGAACAAGGTTCACCGTTATTACAAATGTGCAAGCGTAAAAAATCACAAGGGCTGTGATAAGAAAACCGTTAAAAAAGACTGGATAGAAAACCTTGTTATCAAAGTCATCAAGGATATAATTTTCGATGATAATCTGATAAACGACCTTGCAGATACTTTAATTGAGGCACTCGGCAAAGAAAGTACGGTTTTACCGTTATTGAAAAAACAGCTTTCATATGTTGAAAAAAGCATTGATAATATGCTGAATGCAATCCAGCAAGGCATCTTCATTAAATCAACAAAGGTAAGACTTGAAGAACTTGAACAACAGAAAAGTGATTTGAGTGTCCGCATTATGCAGGAGGAAATGGTTAAACCGCCTATTGACAAGGACAAAATCGTATTTTGTCTTACTCGTTTCCGCAAACTTGATACAACTAATTTTGAGCACAGGAAACGACTTGTTGACAGCTTCATTAACGCAATATACTTATTCGACGACAGGATAGTATTTACATTCAATTATAAAGACGAAAGCAGAACCATAACCTTTGACGATATAGAAAACTCGGACTTGTGTTCGGATTTGACTTCGCTTGGTGCACCAAAAGAGTAGTTTTTAACTGCTCTTTTTTCTTTTCTGAAAAACTAATTATAATATATCGAAAAATTAAAAACGGTTCTTGCGGTAAGGATAAGGGGATATGAATAAAATTCAGTATTAAAAATTAAAAAGCACAGGCTTTTCAAAATAACGAAAGTCTGTGCTTTTTATTTTCCTGTAACTATTTACTTTTTCCTCTAAGCATTACATCGGCGGTGAAGATGCCGTCTTTTTGCGTAAAACGGCAGTAGCCGCCGCCCTTTTCGGCTATGCGGCGGACGGATTGTGTGCCGATGCCTTCGCCGCTGTGTTTGCTTGATTCAAAAATTCCGTTCTTTTCTTTTACAACTCCGTTGTAGAAGTTTTCTACTTTAATAAGCACTACATTATCCGAGTGCATTCTTGCAAACACGGTTATTCTTCTTTTGTCGGGTGCGGTTCGCATACTTGCCTCAAGCGCATTTTCAAGCAAATTAGAGAGCACAAGGCAAATATCAATTTCAGATACGGAAAGCTCTTTTGGAAGTTCGAGCTTGAATACACACGGTATTTCCAAATCTTTATACCTGTGATAATAATGCCCCGCTACTCCGTCAATCGCATTGTTTTCGCACAGCTTGAGTTCCGAACTCGGAATACTCTTGCTCATTTTGCTTAAATAATTTTCAAGGCCTGCCCAATCTTTTCGTTTAACAAACGAATTAAGAATTGACAGATGATGCCGCATATCGTGACGGGCATGTCGGGTTTCTTCAATCGCCTTATTAAGCGTGTTGTACTGCTCTTGCTGCATATACAGAATTGTGTTTTCCTGCGTGAGCTTGTGATTGTTATTAAGGCTTTTTGCCATTATGTAAAACAGAGCGTAAAAAAGCAAAAGCAAACCGAGCATCGTACAACAGATTACAATATATCCCTGCATAATTCTTCCTGTATGCAGAATGTTTGGATTCCACGGTATTATAAATATGTTTATGGCGATAAAAACAGTGGGCAATATCCAGAACACATACCATGTGTGAGCAATGTTTTCGTCGTCTATTAGGTCGCATACTGCGTGAGAGGCAGGGTAAAACGCAAGCATTACAAATATCCAGCAGAAAATATTGAAAACAATTCCGCCCGTAAGCCCGAACCAAGGCTCAATATTTTTAGGATAAACTATTGAGTCAATGGCTCGTGTTATGCTTGCAAGGCAGGCATAAACGCCGCACACGGCAAGTGCAATATTTGCGGATTTCAATATAGATGTCCTAAGCGTTGCGCAGTAGGCAATGGTCATAAGCATAAAGGCAGGCAGGATTAAAGAAATTGTTTTTATTTCAAACGAATAGCAAAACAGTCCGCCCACTATGCAAAGCATAAGGAGTGTTGACAGCCAAATTGCCGTCAATGCGCCCATTTTTATTTTTAAATGCTCTTTCATAGGCAGGTATGCAAGTAAAGTGCCGGGTATCAGCACGGCAAGCTCAAGCATAGGTCGTAGCATTTCCGTCACAATATCACCTCTTGTTAAAGATAAAATCGGCGAACCGACTTTTTGCGGATTTTGTAAGACTTCGGCTGACCGAAATTCTCACTCCATTGTTCAGTATAAATTCCGTTCCGTCAAAATCGCTTGCGTAATCAAAATTAATAATTACTCCACGGTTGCACATAAAAAATCTTTCGTCGCTTTCAAGCTGTTTGCTGAACTCCGCAAATGTACTGCGAACCACGGTGGTTGCACAGTCGCTTTTGTATATGTTGATGCAGTGCTTAAAATGTTCGGCGTAGATTATTTCATTCAGCCTGATTCTCTGTGTGCCGCCGATTACTTTTACTTCTATATATTTGTCCGATGACGGCAGGCGGTTTAAAATATCCGTAAATGCAATTTTAAGTTCATCTGTCGTATATGGTTTGACAAGGTAGTCAAATGCCCTTACTTTAAAGCCCTCGAGTGCATAGTCCGACGAAGTGGTTGTAAAAATCAGGATACATTCCTTATCAAATTCTCTAAGCAGTTTTGAAATTTCTATTCCGTTTTCTTTATCTATGTAAATATCCATAAATGCAACTTCAAATGCTGTTTGCTTTGAGGCATTTATAAAATCAATTCCTTTTTCAAATTCGTATATTTCTCCGTTAATGCTATTATCCGAAAGTAACTTGTTAAGCCTGCTTATCAGCAATTGTCTGTCACTTTTCAGATCGTCAATAACAGCAATGCGCATTGTAATCCCCTCGGTATGATATAACTATATTCAACATTGTACCACATTTTTTTGTAAAAATCTTGTCTTTGCATATCAATTTGTGACGGATTTCTGCAATTCGTGCTATTTGTATAGAATAAACCGCAAAATATAGGTATAATTATAAAAAATAAAAATATTGTTAAAGAAGGGAAACAAATGAACAAAGTAATCAGACTGACTAAATCGTTCACGGCACTGCTGCTCACAGCGATTATTACGCTCGGCACTTTTGCAGTGACTGCAAATGCGGCAGAGCTAAAAAGTATGGACGCCTCAAAATCGGCAAAGTTTGACACAGCCAAGCTGTATTATATTTATCTTAATTTGCCTGATAATTACACCGATAAGCCGCTTGCCCGCAACGAGTTCCGTTGGAACATAAACGGTACAGGATATGGAGCAAATGTAGCTCATCTTGATTATCTCGGCGGTAAGCAATGTAAGATGAAGCTTCAGCAAAAAGGTGATTATTACGGTATAAAATGTGATGATTTTAAAAAATGGCTCGATGTTGAACATAAAAAGTCGGAGGTAGGTAATGTTATTCATCAATGGGACGACACATTGAAAAATGATAATCAATATTTCAGATTTGAGCCTGTACCGAACAAAGCAGATACATACTACATAATTGCTAAAATTACCGACCAAAAAAACAACAATCTTTATGTCGGTACAGAGAAAGATGCTTATAAACAAGAATCAAAAATTGCATTGACATCTAAAAAAACAGAGTGGGTTGTTAGGGCTACGGACGATGTATCCGAAAATTTCGGAGAACAGCAGATTCCCGGCGGAGATTCCAATAAAATAACGCCGCAGGAAAACGCTCCTGTTTTTATGCTTTATCCAAAAGATTATATCAGTGATGTAAATGTAAATAATGACGCAGTGGTTCAAGATAATTGCCTGCAGCTTTATTACACCGGCACAACTCCTAAAATTACTGCGGAATGGGTCAGCTCAAGAAGAGCTTACAGACTGAGAAGCTATGATATTAACGAGAATGTTCCGAAAAATGCTTATGGTTCGTCAGTCCCATATGATGCCGTATGGGATGTAGACGGTGTGAATAACCCAAATAAGGCTGTTATTCATGTTTGGAATAATTCAGGCGACAATCATTTGAGTCAGCTTTGGAGATTTATTCCTGTTGATTCCGAGGCTAATGTTTATTACATTTATAATGTAGCCAACAAGCTGTATCTTTCGATTGAGGGATATGAAAATAAAAACGATAACAATGATGTAAAACTTATTCTTTCAAAAAAAGCTTTTAAGTGGGATTTGAAATTCCTTAATATGAATTCATTAAATTCATATACTGCCGAAGATGTAAAAAACAAAACCGATAAAAGCTATGCAATAAACAGCGGCAATTGGATGTCACATTTGCCTGATGATATGTATCTTTCAGAGGTTAATATGCCCGGAACGCATGACACAGGCGCAACTTATATGACTGATGTCGCAGAACAACTTTCAATCGTATGTTGTCAGCGACTTTATCCCGACGAACAGCTTAATTCGGGAGTAAGAGCATGGGATATAAGAATTAACAGAAAAGAATCAATTAACGAAAACAGTAATCCTACTATTATTCACGGAGAAAATTTTTACACCTGCCACAACAGGGACGGCAGTGATATGACTCTGCGTAATATAATGGACACTGCCAAGGATTTTCTTAAAGAACATCCTTACGAAACTGTCGTGATGACCTTGAAAGGAGATTCGAACGGCAGCGACGAAATTATCGGTGATATTGTTTTAAAGCAATATCTGAATAATAAAAATTATCCGATTTACAAACCGCAGAAGGGCGGAAGTGAGTATTCGCCTAAGCTCAAGGATGTAAGAGGAAAAATTGTGTTTATTCGCAGACTTGATTTTTCGGACAGTTACATTAAAAAAGCAGAAAGCAAAGATTTAGGCTTTTCTGTAATGGACGCTTTCGGTATGGATGCAAGCAGATGGGACGATAATGATTATTCTCTTAATAAAAATGCCGTTCGTGTAGGAAACAGCAATATTTATGTACAGGATAATTACGGCGAGCGCGACGCAGATACAAAACTCCTTTATTTTTACAGCACAATTTCCGATGCTACTACGAATAAATATACCGAGCAAGGAAATTATCTTTTTAACTATTCGGGTGCTAAGGATAATATTAATCAGCCAAGAATAGTAAACAGGTCGCTTATGGAGGACAGCTTTTTGTCACAGCCTGCCACATCAAGCGCTATACAAAGCATTGGTTTTGTTATGGCAAACTATATTGACGCAAAGCTAAGCGAAAGAATTTATATGACAAACTTTGTATCCCAACACACTCATACATATAATGAAAAGGGCTTTTGCACAATTTGCGGTCAGTATCAGCCTGCCTTTTATAATAAGAGCACCGATGTGTATACGATAAACAACGCAGGTCAGCTTTTCTGGTTCTCATCACTTGTAAACGGCGACCACAGCTATGCTGATTTTGATAAGCAAAATGCAGGTGCAAACGCAGAACTTGCCGCAAACATTGACCTTGAAAATAAGGAATGGGCGCCTGTCAATAATTATAAAGGCAATTTTAACGGCAAAGGACACAGTATTTTAAATCTTAATATAAGCAAGGCTTCAGATTACACAGGACTTTTCGGTTCTGTAAACGAGGGCAGTGTTTCCGATATTACGGTTTACGGCGACATTACAGTCAAAAATTCCGCAAGTCATATCGGCGGTGTTGTCGGCTACATTAATTTTGGTTCTGTCAAAAATGTAGTTTCTTATGTAAATATAAATAATGACAAATACGGTTCGCAGGTAACGCACGCAGGTGGCATTATCGGCTCTGTAGGAAATGATAAAACAGATATTGAGAAATGTATGTACTACGGAAACATTCACCTCAATAATTCTTCCGATTGTATCGGCGGCATAATAGCTTACTCAAACGGCGGCGCAAGAGTTAAAAACTGCGCAAACTCAGGCACAGTTACAGCAACGCAAAGCGGCGCATATGTCGGCGGTATTCTCGGCTACCTTAACAATACAAACCCGACAATTGAAAACTGCTACAATTACACAAAGATAAGCGATAACGGCAGCGGCATACATTGCGGCGCAATTATCGGTTGGGCAAGGAATTTTAACAAGTCGAATATCGCAAACAATTATTACAACAAAGATACGGGAAACACTCCGTTCGGTACAGACAGCAAGTTGGGGTTATCGGCAAACGAAAAAACAATTTCCGAATTTAAGTGCGGTGAAGTTGCTTTTAAACTCAACAACGGTGTTACCGACGGCACACAGGCTTGGTATCAGAACATAGACAACGGTCTTACTCCTGACGATTACCCCGTATTTAACGGCGGTACGGTTTATTATGCTGACAATACATATTCAAACTTTGAGAAAACACCCGATGAGTTTGACAAGGACGACGACGGCAACTTTATTATAAAAACCTACAGCGACCTTGTAAAACTTTCACAGGTTGTAAGAACCGATTACAAGCGATACGGCGACAAGAATTATATTCTTGTAAATAATATTTACGCAGATGAAAATTCAAGCTGGGTACAGGGAATCGGCTCTGTTGCTGAAAGCAAACCGTTTAACGGCACATTTGACGGCAATGGCTACAGCATAGGCGCACTTAATATTTCCGCAGGCGAGTACGGCGGACTGTTTGAATTTATCGGAGAAAAAGGCATTGTAAAAGATTTGTTTGTTTATGACTGCGACTTTAAGGGCAGTGCAAAAACAGGCGGCGGAATTGCGGCTGTAAATGACGGTGTGATTGACCATTGTGTAAGCGGTTTAAACGCTGTATCGGGTACAATCTTTATCAAAAATTTAAAAATCAACGCATCGGATCTTAACTCGATTCTTAACGCAGATGTCTGCGGCGGTGTTGCGGGTATTAACAACGGTAAAATTACAGGCACACGAAATTGCTCAATCGTAAAGGGCAACGAGTGCGGCGGTATTTCGGCAATTAACACAGGCGAAATTTACGGTTGTGCAAACACAGGCAAGACAGGACTCGATACTTCAACGGTTGCAGGCGGTTTAGTCGGCAAGAACAGCGGCAAAATCGAAAGCTCCTATAACTGCGGCAATGTACTTTGCAAAATCAATTCTGCAAAGGGTTCGATTGTCGGCTTGAACGGCGTTGCGGGAACTGACGGTGTAACAGTCAAGAATGTATTTTACACAGCACAAAATTCACTCAATGCAGTAGGCACGGATTCACAGGCAAAAGCCGACAGTACAAATATTGCTTACGAAAGAACGGTTGAAATGGCAAGCGCAAGCCTTGCGGATAAGTTAAACAGTGTTACAGATGACAACATAAACTTTATTTGCTCAGACTTTAACAGAGGCTATCCGTACATCAAAGGCAGCTTCCTAAAGTACAGCGTTAAATCTGTAGGCAGCGGCATTACTCTTTCGGGCAATATGCACTCGTCACTTAATGTAAGCTACACTGCTTATTCAACAGATGACGAACAGTATAAAAAATTCGAGTCGCTTATTAAGGACGGAAAAATTCTTGATTTTTACAAGGGCACACTTTCGGACAATAACGGAAACTCTGCATTTGCGGAATTTTGGTGTGACAATAATTTAAAACTCACCTTGCCGGTAAGCGGCAAAAATGTAAGCCTTGCGGTACTTGACGGCGACGGCGGCATAAAATACATAAAGCCCGACTCTTTTGAAAACGGAAAAGCAGTGTTTACATTATCACAGCCGACTGATTTTGCACTTGTGGAAACCTCGTC
>OGEA01000958.1_pt1 | contig 15355 bp, 19 predicted proteins | sample 1570531 | NCBI WGS metagenome assembly OGEA01 (sample SAMEA2581973, study PRJEB24529) | metagenome | biome: Human gut stool | place: China | collected 2011 | reverse complement strand
TCTTTTTCTTCAAAACTGCCACAGACTAAGAAATCACATTCTGCCCTTCTCTCGTCATCCCACTTTTCTCTTCCTGCAATCTTTGATGCATAGGGATCCGGCACTGTCTCTCCATTGATTTCATAATTATATAATAAATGATCTGCTTTCAACCCATGTATGTAAATAGATCTGACTGCCCCTCTGCAAAATGCAGCCGGAGCCTCCACCCTGCCGGCGACCTTTAAGGATCTGTCATATAATATGACTGCACACACATCTTCTTTTTCTCCTGCAAAGGTAAAAATGACACCATCTTTTACGCTCTGCAATCCAAATCTTAAATAATTACCTTCTGTCACTGTATAGTTCATTCTGTCACCAGCCTTGTATTTTTTCAAAAAAATGTTACGACATATAATATTATTATACCTTTAACCGATAACTTTGTATAGAAGAATGTTTTTTTGCATTTCATGAATTTTTTATCTACACAACAGGAAAAATTTATGCTAGAATTTTAATGCTAAATATAGGACGGAAAGGTGCTTTATGAAAATCGTTTCAATTAATAACCTGAAACCGGGCATGGTCATCAGTGAAGATGTCTTTTCCTATCATGGGCAATGTCTTGCAAAACAGAATACTCCTGTTACACTACAGCTGATTGAACATTTAAAGTTCTATCAGATTGCTTCTGTCAGCATTTTCCCTGAAAATCATGGCGACCGCAATTCAAGTACCATGACTGCACGACGTTTGGAAACTTATTCCCAACGTATCCGCAGAAGCCCGGAATTTCAAAGATTTAAAACAGATTATACCAAGAAAGTTTCCTTTATGAAGGAAAATATCAATAACTTTATCGTCAATGACGAGGATCTCAATGTAGATCAGCTTCTGGATGAAACTCTGACACTCTTTGGGGAAAACAGTACTACGATCTCCATGTTCGATATGCTGCACAATATGAGACAGATCGATGATTCCACCTATGCGCACAGTGTCAACGTTGCACTGATCTGCCGTCTGATCGGCAAATGGAAGAATTTTTCCGAGAAGGATATGGACACTCTGACCCTCTGCGGTCTGCTGCACGATATCGGGAAATCCAAAATTCCAAATGAGATCATTGGAAAACCCGGAAAGCTTACAGATTCCGAATACGAAGAGATCAAGAAACACCCGGTGATCGGCTACAATTTGGTCAAAAACCTTGACATTGACCAGCGTATCAAAAATGCCGTTCTCTTACACCATGAACGATTCGATGGAAAAGGATACCCTTTAGGACTTACCAGCAACGAGATTGATGATTTCACATCCATCGTATCCATTGCAGATGTCTATGATGCCATGACAGCCAACCGCTGTTACCGTGATGGTCTGTGCCCATTCGAAGTGATCGCAATATTTGAAAAAGAGGGATTGACACAATTTAATCCAAAATATATCTTGACTTTTCTCGATCATATTGCTAATACTTATATCAACAATGAAGTATTGTTAAGTGACGGATCTTCGGGAAAGATCGTGCTGATCAACAAGAAGCTTACACGCCCGACCATCCAGCTTGACAATGGTAACTTCGTTAATCTGGAGAGTCGTCTGGATCTGTATGTCCAGGCTATTATCTAATAATATGAATGAAAGAGGTGCCCAATGGCAGAGAAAAACAAGTTCAACAACTTAGACGATGAAGACATGTTCGTAACACTCGACTTAGATGACGGCAGTTCCATGGAATGCCAGATTCTTACCATCTTTGAGGCAGATGGCCGCGATTATATCGCACTTCTTCCTGTAGATGAGGACGAGCAGCCAAATGAGGACGGCGAAGTATTTATCTACCGCTATTCTGAGGATGCAGAGGGAAATCCTTCCCTGGAGAATATTGAGGATGACGAGGAGTACGAAGTCGTATCTGACCGCTTCGATGAACTGCTTGACGAGGCAGAATTTGAAGATTTAGACGATTAAGCAAAAAAGAACTGATGCGCTTTTTGGAAGTTGCACATCAGTTCTTTTTTTGTGTATAATTTTATTTTTTCTGTGATTCTCTTATGAATCTGGAAATGTCTGTATTTTTGTGATTCAACTGTTCAATGGAATAGAGATGCAGCTTCTTTTTTGCGCGCGTCATTCCCACATAGAACATCCGCCGCTCCTCCTCCACTTCATTGTCAAGTACAGCCTTTTTATAAGGCATAATTCCTTCATTCACATCGATAATGTAGACATTGTCATATTCTAAGCCTTTTGAACTGTGTAGTGTGGCAAGTGCAACGCTCTCCGGGTTCTGATTCTGCTGTCTATAAATCTTTTCCAGTTCCGCCGTATAGTTTTCGATATGCTCAAACCAGTCATTATAAGTGTCGAATCCCTTCGCACTGTTCTGTAACTCCTCAAGTACCTCATAGAGATCCTCCACATTCATTCTGCGGTAATCTGCATACTCCACACAGAATTCATCATAGCCAATCCCACGGCGGATATAATTGATCGCCGCATAAGGGCTCATGGTTGAGAGCATTTTAATATCGTACTCCAGCCGCTGGATGCGCTCTGCCACCCACGGTTTATCCTCGTAAAACCACTCCCAGACATCAAACGCTACCGTTTCTTCGTCCAGAGAGTCCCTGCTGATATAGCGTTTCGGGCGGTTCATGATTTTTAAGAAATCTTTCCGGTAACGGCTTCCCATCGCAATTTTCATGTATGCAATGATATCCTTCGCAATCCAGTGTTCATAAAGATTTGGAACATTATCCTTCATACGGAATGGAATGTTGTATTCCAGCAGCTTTTCCATCAGCATCTGCGGCTGCGTATTCGTCCGGAAAAGAATGGCAAAATCTTCGTATCTGCCGCCTCTGTCCATATGCGCCTGTATATCCCAGATAATTTTGGCGATCTCTTCCCTCTGGCTTTTGAATACTGCATACTCAACCGGTTCTCCTGCCTCCTGGTTCGCCTGAATCTTCTTTTGGAAACGTTCCTTATTACATCCGATCAGGCGGAGAGATGCTTCCACGATCTCTTTTTGTGAACGGTAATTGGTATCCAGTAAAATCTGTTCTGCCTCCGGATAATCGTCTTTAAAATGCAGCATAAGCTCCGGTCTTGCCCCACGGAAACGATAGATGGACTGGTCGTCATCCCCCACGACAAACAGATTATTTTCCGGTGCTGCAAGCATTTTAACAATATCAAACTGTATCTTGTTAATGTCCTGAAACTCATCAATAAGGATGTACTGAAACTTTCTCTGCCATGCCGATAAAATATCTTTCCGCTCCCTGAAAAGTTCATAAGTATAAACGAGCATATCATCAAAATCGATCAGTTTATGCTGATGCAGATATTCATGATATTCTCCATAAATTCTTCGAAATATATTTTCAGCACAGTTCGTGGAATAGTAATGTTCGATGGAGACTCCCGTATTTTTTACCATACTGATCTCTCCAAGAATGGATGATACAAATTCCGTTTCATCCTCATACTCAAGACGGTGTTTTTGGACAAGTTCACGCATAAGCGCATACTTTTGTTCTTCCCGGACGATATTATTTGCATTGTAATTGTATGCATGCTTTAAAATGCTAAAATAAACGGCGTGGAATGTTCCAAATGTGACCGGATACGAACCGTTTCCCATCAGACTTAAGAAACGGGTCTTCATTTCCAATGCTGCCGCTTTTGTAAAAGTAATCACTAAAATATTGGACGGATTCACATGATATTTTGTGATCAGTTTTTTTGTCCGCTCCGTAATGACCGCTGTCTTTCCGGAGCCTGGACCTGCCAGGGTAAGGCACGGACCGTTAAAATGTCCGATTGCCTTCACCTGGGAATCATTGTATCTTTTTTCCATAAATACCCTTTTATTTGCTGAGTAATTCAATACCTTTTTTGATACGTGCAATGGATTCTTCTTTTCCAAGAATCTCCATTAATTCGGTTGCACCGCCCGGTGTCATCTGTTTTCCGGAGACAGCGGTACGGATTGGCCACATAACGTATCCGTTCTTGACACCCTTTTCTGCAACATACTCACAGAGCATTGCATAAAGTGCGTCGTTGCTATAGTCCTCCTGCGCCTCTAATCTTGGCAGAACTTCCGTTAAAACTTCTAAAGATGTCTCTGCATTTGTCTTCATCTTCTTGTGTGTATACATTGCAACATCGTACTCTGGTAATTTTTCGAAGAAATCAATATGTTCTGCAATATCCGGGAACACTTCGATTCTTGTTTTTACCATAGCTGCGATCTTTTTAAAGTCAAGGTCTTTCGTAATAACTGCCTTGATATATGGAAGTGCTCTCTCATAGAACTTGTCAAAATCCATTGCCTTAATGTATTCACCATTCATCCATTTTAACTTGGTGTAGTCAAATACTGCCGGTGATTTGCTGATTCTGTGGTAATCGAATTCTTTGATCAGTTCATCTAAGGTAAAGATCTCGCGGTTATCTTCCGGGCTCCATCCTAAAAGTGCAATATAATTGACAACTGCTTCTGTCAGGAATCCCTGCTCGATCAGATCTTCAAAAGAGGAATGTCCGCTTCTCTTAGACAGCTTCTTGTGGTTCTCGTCTGTGATCAGTGGCAGATGGATATAAACAGGTGATTTCCAGCCAAATGCATCGTATAATCTCTGATATTTTGGAGAGGAAGAAAGGTACTCATTTCCTCTTACTACATGCGTAATATTCATAGTATGATCATCAACAACGTTGGCAAAGTTGTAAGTTGGATATCCGTCTGATTTGATCAGGATCATATCGTCAAGCTCTGCGTTCTCCACTGTAATGTCTCCGTATAATTCGTCATGAAAAGTCGTAGTTCCTTCATTTGGGATATTCTGACGGATCACAAATGGTTTGCCGGCAGCAAGGTTTGCCTCCACTTCCTCCTTGGTTAAAGAAAGGCAGTGTTTGTCATAGATCATGATCTCTTTTCCCTCTACAACCTCTGTCTTTAAAGTAGAAAGGCGTTCTTTATCACAGAAACAGTAATAAGCCTCACCCTTTTCTACTAATTCTTTTGCGTATTTCATGTAGATTCCGGTTTTCATACGCTCACTCTGGACGTATGGTCCATAACCGCCATCCTTATCCGGACCTTCATCATGGACTAAGCCTGTCTCAGCCAATGTACGATAAATGATATCTACCGCGCCCTCTACGAAACGTTCCTGATCGGTATCCTCAATACGAAGCATAAAGTCTCCGCCCTCATGCTTTGCAATTAAAAACTCATATAATGCAGAACGTAAATTTCCAACACGCATTCTACCTGTTGGGCTTGGTGCAAATCTTGTTCTAACTTTACTCATAAATCTCCTCTTTCTGGTTTTTTGATAAAACCTTACGTTTTCTATCCAATAGACTGACTTGTTTTCATCCGCTCTATTGTCCTGTAAAAAATAGCCTGCAGCTATTTTTAGTCGCTACAGGCTATTATATAATATATTTTTCATTCTGACAAGGCACGGTTTACATTCCATCGCCGTCATTTTTTTCACATTTTTTGCAGTTTTTCCCTGCACAGCCACTGCATCCAATGCAGTTGCCTCTCTTCTTCTGTCTGTGCATCCAGCAAAAAGCGAGCACCAGCCAGAGTAAGATCACACCAAGGACGATATAATCTCCAATTTTCATTACAATAATAATCCTCCGACCTGATAAACAAGCAATGCGACTACCCATGCAACCAGACATTGTAAAACGACTACCAAAGCTGCCTTTAATCCACTTCCCATCTCACGTTTTACCGCTGCAATTGCCGCCACGCAAGGTGTATACAATAAGGTAAATACCAAAAAGCTCACAACAGACACACCGGAAAACATATCGCTTAATACGGCACTCAGGTTCGATGTTGCAGTTCCTGTGAGGACACTCAATGTACTGACTACCGCTTCTTTTGCAGTAAATCCGGTGATGAGTGCGGTAGAAACTCTCCAGTCAGAGAACCCAAGCGGTGCAAAAACAGGTGCGATCCATCTTCCTACCAATGCAAGCAGACTGTTGCTGCTGTCTGCCACAACGTTCAATCTGGTGTCAAAGGTCTGTAAGAACCAGATAATGATCGTTGCCACAAAAATAACGGTAAACGCTCTCTGGATAAAATCTTTTGCCTTATCCCACATCAACTGGAATACACTCTTTGCGGAAGGAAAACGGTAATTCGGAAGTTCCATCACAAACGGGATCGGATTTCCACGAAATGCCGTATGGTTCAGCACAAGCGCCGAAATAATTCCAACTATGATTCCGGCAGCATAGAGAAGGATCATTACAATTGCTTCTTTTCCCGGGAAAAATGCTGCGGCAAACACGGTATAAATTGGTATCTTTGCGGAACAGCTCATAAACGGAGTCAGCATGATCGTCATATTTCTGTCACGCTCGGATGACAATGTTCTTGTCGCCATAACTGCCGGGACAGTACATCCAAATCCGATCAGCATTGGCACAAAACTTCTGCCGGACAAACCAATTTTTCTTAACGGTTTATCCATGACAAATGCAACTCGCGCCATATAACCGGAATCTTCCAGAATAGACAGGAAGAAAAACAATACTACGATAATCGGGAGGAAACTCAACACACTTCCCACACCTGCAAACACACCATCGATCAGAAGGCTGTGTACCACCGGATTCATTCCGTAAGCAGTCAGTGCCCTGTCACACATTGCAGTAAACGCATCGATTCCCATTGTTAACAGATCACTTAAAAATGATCCGATCACGTTAAAGGTCAGCCAGAAAATTGCAAACATGATCAGTAAAAACATCGGGATTGCAAGGTATTTATCTGTTAAAACCCTGTCAATCTTCATACTTCTGATATGTTCCTTACTCTCATGACATTTCTTGACCGTCTTATTACATACTTTTTCGATAAAGGTGTATCTCATATCTGCCAAAGCAGCATTCCGGTCTAATCCACAGTCTTTTTCCATCTCTTCGATACTGTGTTCCATCATTTCTAGCTCATTCTGGGAAAGCTCTAACTTATTGATAATATCCTCGTCGTTCTCCACGATCTTTGTCGCTGCAAACCGCGGAGACATGCCGATATTAGCTGCATGGTCCTCCACCTGATGCGATACTGCGTGGATACAACGGTGCACAGGTCCCTGCTCGCAGAAATCCATGACCTTTGGAAGAATCTTTTTCTTACCGACCTCGACAGTGGCTTTGATCAGATCTTCGATTCCCTCATCCTTTGCTGCACTGATCGGGATTACCGGGATTCCAAGTTCCTCCGACATTTGCCTGTAATCAATAGATCCACCATTTCCTCTGACCTCGTCCATCATATTCAAAGCCAGAACCATTGGAATATGCATCTCTAAAAGCTGCAGCGTCAGATATAGATTTCTCTCAATATTGGTAGCATCCACAATATTGATAATACCGTCCGGTTTCTCATTCAGGATAAAATCTCTTGTCACGATCTCCTCATTGGTATATGGACGGATTGAGTAAATTCCCGGAAGATCCACAACGGAACAATTCTTTACCGAACGGATCTCACCTATTTTCTGATCTACTGTCACTCCCGGAAAATTTCCAACATGCTGGTTAGATCCGGTTAACTGGTTAAATAAAGTCGTCTTACCGCAATTCTGATTGCCTGCTAATGCAAATATCATTCTTTTGTTTCCTCCATAGACACCTCAATCTTTTTTGCATCTTCCTTACGGATCGTCAGTTCATAATTGCGGAGTCTTATCTCGATCGGATCTCCCATCGGAGCTATTTTTTTTACAACAACTTTTGTCTTTGGGATCAGGCCCATATCCAGAAAACGGCAGCGAAGCGCTCCCTCTCCCCCAACTGTCGTAATGACTGCCTCTGTTTCAAGTGGTAAATTGTCTAACGTCATTTTATCCTCCGTAATAAACAGGAACTCTCACTGGACTTTCCTGTATGATTATTGATAATTTTTTTCAGTTAATATCTCCTAACTGTCCTTAGTTTAATGCTCAAATTTTCCTATGTCAATGCAGCTTACAAAGTTTTTGATAATTTTTCTCATTTTTGTCATTTCCTACAAAAATGGAATTTTTTGCAGTCCTATTATGCACACTTTTCAATTTTAGAACATAAAGTATTGAGAAAGAATAAGAAAGGCAACAGAATCTATGAGAAACTGTAATGCACAAAACAGAATGAATCCTGTCTGTCCAAACGAATCAAACCGCGATATGAGTCCGGAATTTGTCGTTGCAATGGCATATGTTCCATGGCAGCAGTTTGGACCGTTATATGATATTGAAAAAGGGCTTATGGTGGGAACCATTTTCCCTGAATTAGATAAACCATTCCTTGGAAGGAGGGCTTTTCGAAGATGACGAACCAAATGAACCAGATGAACCGCCAACAGCTTTTTAACCTCATTAATACCGTAAGCTTCGCTGTTGACGACCTTCTTCTTTTTTTAGACACCCATCCGGATGATGCGGAAGCGATCAAAGCATTCCATCATTACTCGGATATCAGACGCAACGCTCTGCAGGCCTACTCTGACCAATATGGTCCGCTGACCATCGACACTGCAGATCCATGCAGTCACTGGAATTGGGCAACAGAACCATGGCCATGGGAAGGAGGATGTAAATAATGTGGAATTATGAAAAACGACTGCAGTACCCGATCAATATCACAACACCAAATGCCAAAATTGCACAGATCATTATGTCCCAGTATGGCGGACCAGACGGTGAAATGGGAGCATCCATGCGTTACCTCTCCCAGAGATACAGCATGCCGGACAGACGTGTATGTGGCGTGCTTACGGATATTGGAACGGAAGAATTAGCGCATAGATGTTGGAAATGGAAAAAGCCGGTAGCTAATTTTTACCGGCTATATATTGATATTCATGTCAAATAAAGAAGCATAAAATAAATAATACTACTGGAGTGATTACTATTATCATACCCCATAAATATTGAAGCACAATCGCTAATTGCTGTGTTAGTGGAAAATTTTCACTTAAATATCCATTCAGTTTTTTTGCCTCATCTTCATCTTCTTTTTTTAATTTTTCAATTCCATTCTTGTAAAAAAACCAGCAAATATTATTCTTCTTACATTTTTGCTTAAGTGTTCTAAAAAAATCTATATCCGTTCGATATTCTGCCTTTGACATAATATCATCATATTCTTTTCTTTTTATATCTACATTTTCTTCCGTAAGTTCACGTTTTTTTGCCTTGACATCATTTAAAACTTTTTCGGCTGAATGTATTCTTTCTGCATAATTTGCATTTGTAATTATAAGTGAATATGTTAATACAACTATTGATAAAATGATGTTAAAATAACTTGAAAGCTTTTCATCAAATATTTCTGGAAAAAACTCTGCTGTAAGCGAATATATTATCAAAGCTACACTGTAATATGTTATTATAAAATTCGAAAAATTCTTTTTAAGTGATAACCTTTTTAACATATTAGCATAGTTGCTTTGTGTTGTATCCATAATATCATATATTTTATTCTTATTGTATTTAATTTCATCCATCTTTAGTAATCTCTCCTTTCACTTTCATTATATTCCATCCACAAGTTGATTTCAATATAATGTCTAACTGTAAATATCTTATCCATCATTCATTTATAATGAGAAAGCCAGTGAACTAAATCCACTGGCTTTCTCATTATTTTTCATATACACTTACATATTTTTCTGCTGCCGTGATATACAGCCCGGACTTTAATTCGTACATACTGCCACCGCCGACCTTAATGTGTCCTTCCGCAATTGTAAAGACTTCATTCTCCTGTACTCTTTTTGCTACTGCTGACTTATCCCAGCTTGGAGATTTTCTCACAGCAAGATCATCTACCAGAACTTTCACATACTTCTTCTTTTCTGGAAGTTGTACCGGTGCAACTGGCTTTGGTGCTGCCTGTACGTAATCCGCAAGAGCATAGGCAATTGCTGTGCAGATCTGTTCAAACTGGTGCTGATATGTGGTAGCATCCGGATCATTTACAAAGCATACCTCAATTAACATTGATTTTGCTTTGGTCTTTCTGATTACATATAATCCACTACCTTCTTTTACTCCACGGTTTGCAAATCCCAGTGCTGCAATATGCTCACAGACTTCTACTGCATCAGGATACTGTCTACCTTTATAGGTATACACTTCCACGCCGTGTCCGGCTTTCTTTGCATCGTTGTTGAAATGAATGCTAATAAAATAATCCAGATCCGTGCGGTTTGCCATATTTACCGCCTGTTGTAAATACGCTGACTGTGATGCAGCTTTATCTACTGTGCATGGTACAACCTCCACTCCACATACCTTAAACATCTCTGTCAGTCTACTGCACACTTTTCTTGTTTCAACACTCTCTGCAATTACGCCAGATGTGCCTGATCCTGGTCCTGATAAGGTATGTCCTGCATTTAATCCGATTCTCATCACTTATTTTTCCTCCTTATTAATGTACTGTTTGAACATCTGGTGCAGTCCAGTGCTTGCTAAACCGCTGAATAATCCACTTAATAAAATAGGTGCTGTAACTGTCCATCCGTTAATCCAAATTGCCAGAATAACGCCAAGGACAGCGCAGATTGTCGGAATGTATTTATTATCCACATCCTTAATCCACTTTTTCACGACATAGCCTACACAAAGGCAAATGCCTACGATCACAGGCACCATAAATTCTGCTAAAAATCCTAAATCTGTCATGTTTAAATCCTCTCTTTCTGCTTCAGATGAAGCTCTTCAATCTCATTTTTCATTTTTGTCACCATGCCATTGCCGCCAAGTTCGTGGTATGCCTCGTACATCTCTTGAAAATTCTGATACGCATAGGATGGTATCTCTCCCAACTTCATGTACTTATCATGGTACTCGATCAACTGAACCCGAAGCAGCAACATTGTTCCCCGACTATTTGCATCCCTGTCATTCTTCTGACGTTTCAGCAGCCACACTATGTATCCCATAAATGCTGTCAAAACAATCGGCAATGCAATTGTGTAAGTCTGTGATAAAAAATTCACCAATGGTCCATCTCCTTTGTTTTTTTATAGTTTGATTATAATTCCACCAACCTTCCTCTTTGTGCCAACTTTAAAGCGCAAAAAAGCGCCGGACAACTAACCATTTAAAGGTCAATTGTTCGGCGCTAGGCTCTGGAAATATTATAACACTCTTATTTCGATTGTGCTATTATTTTCTTCATGATTTAACATAGATATTCCTTTTTTGTTAATACATAAAAATTATTACACGGTTCAGGACTCTCTGATAAGGGTATCGATGGCATCAGTCTGATTAAACCAGAGTTTAACTGAGTTAAACTCTGGGAACAATTTCAAATACATCGAAGCATATAAAACATTTGTTAATTTGAAAAATGGCGAATCAGAATCTGTAAAAATAAATATCGATACGCCTGGTGTGTATTTACTCAATTTTTCTGTGTGCCATTGTGGAGGAAGCAGTATCACATCTAACGATCCTAGTTGGTCTGTTAAAGCACCATTCAATTTTTTCCTCGCACGAAAAATATTAGCAATCCCAATTGCAAAAAGGTGGGACGATATCTCCGGTACAGCAACATTCATTAAGTATTTAGATAAAGGAGAGTATACATTCAATTTTATTAATGAGACTGGAACAAGTACCAGTGATATATATTATTCGACTGTTTTCGTGTCCGGTATTATGGTTAAATAATTACTCTTTCGACAGCTTATAGTATACATTAACAGCTTTCGATGCTAATTCAGAGTTCCAGATTTTAGGGGAATTATACGGTATTTAAATTGTCAATATTTATTATGAAGTAGTCTATCCTATTTCTGATACCGTGACAGTCATTCCACCCGCACCGTTAATTATTATTATTGAGCCTTTTGGTGCAAAGAAAGTTGTGCTTGAATAAGCATAATGGGCTTCATCAATTGGCATTGCTCTGAAACCTGCAACTCTAATTTCATTAACAAAAACATTACCCCAACTGTATCCGTTATAACTTTGATGGTCGCAAACGAACCAAGAATCTTTATTTACCACATATTTTTTATTATAAGACGCTTTACTATTATCACTTAAAACAGTCTTAGTTGTTTCATAACTAGGTACTAGACTATGGTTAAGCTCATCAAATCCACCCTTGATCCTGTTCTCCAGATCATTCATCTCCTCCGCAGAAAATGCATTTCCTTCTGCTGAGATCTGTCCCTCTGCTCGCGCTACGGTCACAAGTTCCGTGCTGCCGTCCTCATGTGTTAATTTTCTTCTGTTCGGGTACTCAGAAATACGATTCACCCAGGTTTTCAAACTAAATGCCATGATAAAATCCTCTCTTTCTTATAAAAGTAATCCAATGCTCTGTCCGGCATAGATTTCTTCGCCTGCGTAATGGACAAAGTTTGAATTATAAACTTCATAAATGTCATGTAATATTTTCTCAATATCATTAATTTTCTGGTATGTGTTAATCGGCTGCTGTGGAACTTCCGGTGTCTCTACATACCGATAACCGGCATTCCTCAGTGCTGTGACGTTCTTTAAAAGACTGTCAAAATATGTTTTATTCGGATATGTGGGGAGATTATCCTTACAAGTGACCAGAGAAATGTTCAGCAATTGTGCAATGACATAGCAGTTGTTTTCATTCCGCCTGACATCCGATAAGTTAAATGCGCCCTTCATCCCCTGCTGCCATTCCGTTTTTTCACTGTCTGTCATATTCTCCCAGCCTATATTCCGAAGTTCCTGTACACGGTCTACATCCGCCTGTGTACGATCATACACAAACCACGGCAGAATATACTCGATCGTATTCTCGTAGGTACTCTTATTTCCTGCCTCATCGTACATTTCAAGGTAAATGTGGTATAAGCAGTCCTCTGCCACATCTACCGCTGCACGCCACTTCACCGGATATGCTTCATCCTGGATAAAAACTGTCTCAACACCATTTACAGTCCCGGCAACATAAGTGATGTCTGTTGACAGTTCAAAACTAATCGTTCCGGATGCCATCAGCTTACCTCAACCGTGATAGCTACACTTGCACTCGTACTTACCGGATTTGGCGAAAGTGTGATTCCCTTTAATTCTGGCACTGTGGTATCAAGCTTGACGCTCAGTGTGATGCTTGTCGTCTGACCGGCTCCGTCCTTTGCAGTCACCACAATGCTGTTTGTTCCCTCTGCAAGCGTCACAGCCTTTGTAAAACTTCCATCTGATCCTACCGTCACTGTTCCAAGACTTGTACCATTTAAAGTCATTGTCAGTGTGATCGGACTGGATGTTGCATCATTGGTCTTTCCTGTCACGTTCAGTGCTGCTTTATTTGTGATGAGTCCTGCTGCAGGTGATGAAATCGTAAGCGTTGGCGGAACTGTATCAATCGTAAATGTCGAAGAAACCGCCGCTGCCGCATTGCCGTCATTATCTGACGCATTGATTGTGATGGTATGGCTTCCATCCTTAAGAGCTGTCTGTGGAGTAAATGTAAACTGATAACCATTTGTAATCCCTTTACTCACCATTCCTGTGCTTGAAGTTGTGTATGTAGTGCCGTCTACTTTTATTTTTACGGTGGACAGGTTCACCCCAGAGCCTCCGGCTTCATCCACAACCTTAAAGGTGATCGGCTGCTTATTGTTTGTCACATATGCGCCTTTTGATGGAGATACCAGTGTGATCGCAGGCTTCATCGTTTCCTTTACGATCAGCCTCAATGATTCTCCCAGAGTGGCATCTGTAGCATCTTTCGTCACTACAGTACCTGCATCATTGGTAATCTCAATTTTAATCGGATAATACTTATTGGCCAGATTGTATGATGTGGTTGCAGGGGCTGTAATTGTTCCAACCCATTTTCCATTACTTAATGTGAGATTCGTCCACACTCCATCAACCTGTACCCTTACTTTTACAATTGCCATTAAATCACTCCTATCTCCTGTCCAGCTATAAGTTCATGATTACCGGACCTGGTATATTTTGTTTCTGTGTAATATGTCTCTACATCATCTGCCACAACCGTTATTGTAACTTTGGTTTTCGTTGTGACTTTCTGACTGGATAATTTTGCACTGTATATAATTGGTCTCATTTCCATTAGATGATCACATCTCCTCCCGTATATAATTCAGTTCCGGCAAAGTAATTTTCCGTAACAACTACTGAATATCCTCTGCAAGATGCCGTTGCAATAAATCCTCCTGTCAGGTCTATATCCTGCTGTTCAATCAGCGTAGTTGCAATATTACTATTCTTGTCTACCACATTTACCCAATTACTCACACTCTCTGTATTCAAAATATATTTCATACTGAGGATTTTTCTTAATGCATAATATGATAGTAACTTTTCAGCGACAGTATCTAAGTATTCCATGTTATACAGTGTGATCGTCCCTACTTTCTTGATATTTTCGGATTCCCCTGCTTCAATATGATCCACATTTTTCGTATATGAAAATGTAGTTTTTTTATATCTTTTTCCTGTGATCACGCATGCACCAGCTGTCTCCATTTGAACAACCACACAATTTGTATGCTTTTCTATAAAAGCTCCGTTTGATAATTTCAATGATTCTGGATTACATGGTTCTGAAAATGTTATTTTTGATTTTCCCTTTGGAAGATTATCCTTAAAAATGTCTGACTCTTCGGTTTCTAAATCATATTTTCCACATTCAATAGAAACCCCTGATACATACTCATCCAATTTTACATTTGATTTATTATTGAATTTTCTTTCTGTATCAATTGTTGAACTGACATAGCGATCTGGTTTAAAAACCCGAATAACATCACTCCTGCTGTCATCCGCAACTGCCGCACACGCGAAACATATCATCTGAAGGGCTGCTCTGCATGACTGTACAGCCAAATAACCATTTAATTTTGTATTGTATACCTCTTCATCGATGATGAATTTTGTTACTGCTGCACACGCAAATATTTCTTCTAATAATTTTCCTGCCAGTACATTCATGTACATTTTCCCATTATAAAACGTATAATTATCCATCAGACCAATTCTGTCGTTCAATTTGAAACTTGCTGTATTATTTTTAAAATCCGATGTATCAATGAAAAAAGTTCCTACCGGAATATCTACACCATCTTTGTTCTCCGTAAAGGTTACTTCCTGTGTTTTCTGTACAGACCTCCAAGATCCATTTTCATTACTGATATCAAAATCGTTTTTAGCATCCAATATTGATATGCTTGCTGTGTTAATGGATAATGTAGTACTGATCTCGTTGATCTCCTCATGTATCTTGGCAGTCTTGATTACATCGCCAGTCCATTCAATGTAGCGTCCATATAAAATATATCGTAGTTTTATATATCTCT
>OGEA01000946.1_pt1 | contig 15496 bp, 20 predicted proteins | sample 1570531 | NCBI WGS metagenome assembly OGEA01 (sample SAMEA2581973, study PRJEB24529) | metagenome | biome: Human gut stool | place: China | collected 2011 | reverse complement strand
TGGATTAAAGAACTTGCGCACAAATAAGACAAGTAGCACTGAAAAGAAACGAGTGATGTGAAGAATCATATTTGTTCTAGGTGGATTAAAGAACTTGCGCACAAATAAGACAAGTAGCACTGAAAAGAAACGAGTGCTGTGAAGAAGCATGACTTTTACAGGTAAAAGAAGAGGTGGTATTAATGAAAAGAGTAATATTAAAAGATGGTATCATAGTTGAGCGTAGAGCATTTTCGCTTAACGTAAATAAGAATAGGCGATACAGAATTATCTTAGATAATGAAGTTATTGCTTCAAATTTACTTTATTCTGATTTGCGTTATGTGTTAAAAATGATAAGGAATAGTATGAAAGAGAGGAAAAAACAATGAGATATTCAATGTATAATGCAGTGATTTATGACGGAGTGGATGCTTATGTGAGTAAATTTGTCTTAGTAACGGATGAACAGCAAGCAATGTATGATTTAAAAAAGTATTGGTCTGCTGTTGGATATGATGGAGAAATATTAAAAATAGACAAATTATATCCGCTGGAACTTAGAAATATAATAGCTTTTGAAGATAATGAGGAATATAAAAATACATTTGAAAGATTTAATGAAATGTATTTTATGGATAGACAGTAAAGCTGTTTCTAGCGGTGCAAATCCGCTAGCTATCTTTACAAAATAATATAAAGGAGAAAAAACATATGAAAGAATTTAATGCAAGCACAAAAAGAGGAAAACAACTGATAGAAATGGGCGACCGGTGTTGTAGACATACATTGAGCGACATTTACAAAACATGGTCGCCGGAAAAGCAGAGGGCTTTTGACTGGTGTTGGGAACAATATTGTAATGATTCGGAAAGTAGTTATTTTGGCATAGGAAATGCAAATAATTACGGATTTACCGCAAGTTGGCTTCTTGTAAAAGACGGCGAAGAATGTATGAGAATCGAAACAAAAAGTAATTCATATCTTATATATCTTCATAGATAACCCTTAATAGTATTAGCGTGGTGCAAATCCACGCAAGGGTTTTCACACAATAGTGTGTAAAATACAAATAAAAAGGAGTAATAATTATGGCAAGAACAAGAATGATAACTCGTACAATCAATGTAACAGTAGTAGAGGCTATGTGTGTTGACACATCAACAGCAGAGGTAACAGTAAAGTCATTAGAACTTACCGGCGAAACCTTTACAACTGAAAAAGCCTTGAAAGAACTCAAAAAAGAATACGAAACTGATACATTCAAAGTAGTAGCAATTCAAAAAATGGAAGTCCACGAAGAAATGTACGGTTTGAAAGAAATTGATTTTCTAAAGGTAGCACAAAAGCTTGACCCGGCTACTCGAAAATTATTAGACAACGAAGAATAATTAAAATACTGGGTATTGGGTGTTAGCAAGGTTCGATTCCTTGCACCCAGTTTACCGCATTAGCGTGTAAATGTAATAAGAAAAAAGGAGAAATAATGATGAAAGAAACAAACGCATCAATCAAGGAAAATTTTGAACAAAAATACCCAATTAAAAAGATAATGGGTAACCCTCTTGCGTGTGCAGAAGCTATTGGGTATTTAAAAGCACTTATTGAGTATTCCCATTGTGATGAACCCTGGGCGGAACAACGAATGGCAATGTTACTATTGATTTTATAAGGAGGTACTAATATGTGGGATGAATATATTTTTAACCAAAAGGATATTGTTTCAAAAGTATTGTCAATTATTGACGACGCATTATGTTATGGATTTGAGTTTAAAGTTGAAAATCACAAACTTTATTTTAGAGAAATTCAATAGAAGTCGTTTATATCGAAAAACGTCACGAAATAATTTTTTCAACAAATTTTTTAAAATTAAATATTGACAATGTACCTATAATATGGTATCATATAAGAGTAGTAAAGATAACAGTTCAAAACCGAACAAAACCCCATTGTTCAACTGGTGTGCAGAGTTGGGTCTGATGTACGTTCAATTCGTACCACACCATTCGTATAAAGATTAAAATTCTTTATACCAGTAACCAATAAATGTCATAAAAGAAAAGGAGAAAAAACAATGGCAAGGAAACCAATGGTAACACGTACCATCATCACGACCAAGGTAATTGTTTTATGCTTGGATGTTAATTCAGCAGAACCATTCAATGAAACGGTTACACTTCCTAGAACTTACAAGGACGACAAGAAGTTATTAAAGAGCGTCGAAGAAGTAATTAACACAGACACTGTAAAAGCAGTGCATATTGTTGACAAAAAAGAAATTGAAACACTGTACGGCATGACGGAGCAGGATTTTATCAATAACGCAAAAATTCTTGACCCGGCAACGAGAAAAGAAGCAGAAGTTTCTGAATAATCTTAGTAACCAAATTAAATTATAAAAGGAGAAAAAATAATGACAGGATATTCAGTAGAAATCAAAGAAAGTAGTAAAGACTTATCAGCAAAAGAAAGAATCATGTTAAAGGACACATCTGATGCAGTAAAATTAGATTTAGCTTGTGACGAAGAAGCAGTCATAATTACGCCGGCTTCTTATGCAGTTCTTAATATTCATAACGAAAAAAGTGATAACAAAGATTATGAAAATTACATCTTGCAGGATGAAAACGGAGAAAAATACGTAACCGGGTCACCTAGTTTTTGGAGTTCTTTCATGGATATTTATAACGAAATGAAAGAAGAGACTGAAAAGTGGTCAATCAAGGTTTATAAACTTGATAGCAAAAATTACAAGGGCAAACAGTTCCTTACTTGTTCAATTATCTAGGGTATAAACCTAGTATAAGTCACTGGGTATAAACCCAGTGACTTTTTATTTTTAAGAAATGGGGTACAAATTATGGCGGTTAAAAAAAGGCAAACACAGAACCAAAAAGCTTTCCAAAAAGAGCGAAGACGATTACTACAAGCAGTAAACCGAGCAAAGAAACAAGGGTACATATTTCCCGATAATATAGTACCATCTATTCCAAAAAGAGTAACAAAGAAATCGTTAGACAGAATACAACTTTTAAAACCAAAAGATTTATATAAAAAAGCACAATATTTGTATGAAGAAACTGGAGAAATAGTTCCGGCACTTCAAAGAAAACAAGAAGTAAAACGCATTGGCATTGAAAAAGCAAAATTAACAAGAAAAAATAAAGCAAAGCGTCAAGAAATTAGTACACCTATTTATTATCCTACCATTTCTATTATAGATGTTATTAGAGATAGAATAATTGAGTTACAAAGAGAAGCAAAACCACCAGTAGATATATCGTTTAGAAAGAATGAAGTATTAAACATTTTTGATGACACAGTTATATTATATGAAATGAATGAAAATATTTCTGAATATGAGGATTACTTAAAAAAACATGAAAGTGAAATAGCTGATTTGTTAAACGTAATTTCTTATGATAGTAATACTGAAAAAGTTAATGCTTCATTTGTTTCGCTAGGTAGATTACTTAACGTTACATCTTTATCAATGGAGCAAGCCGAAAATCTTTCGGCTATGGCAGAATATTATAATGGATAAATGGGGTATGTAAATTGAAAGTTAAGAAGTTTCGTTATTTTATGTGCGACTTTGAAACCACAGTTTACAAAGGTCAGGTTAATACAGAGGTATGGGCGAGTGCCAGTGTTGAACTGTTTACCGAAGATGTAAATATATTTCATAGTATCGAAGAACAATTCGATTATTTCAAATCTCTTAACACCAATATATGTGCATATTATCACAACTTAAAATTTGATGGTTCATTTTGGTTATCATATCTATTAGTTGACTTAAATTTTAAGCAAGCATATACACCATTGAACGAACAAGAAACTGAGGTTGAGTGGTTAAAAGAAAAAGAAATGCAGAATAATACTTTTAAGTATTCTATTTCAGACAAAGGACAATGGTATAGTATAATAATTAAAGTTAATAATCACATAATAGAAATACGAGATAGCTTAAAATTATTACCTTTTAGCGTTAAAAGAATTGGTGAATCGTTTGGTACAAAGCATAAGAAATTAGAAATGGAATATAGTGGTTTCAGATATGCAGGCTGTAACATAACTGATATAGAAAAAGAATATATAGCTAATGACGTATTAGTTGTAAAAGAAGCATTAGAAATAATGTTCACAGAGGGTCATAATAAATTAACCATAGGTTCATGCTGTTTAGCAGAGTATAAGAAAATTATTGGTAAAGAAGATTATGAAATGTTTTTTCCTAGTCTTACTGATTATCAATTAAATGAAAGGGAACATAGATACGCAAATGCTGACGCATGGATAAGAAAATCATACAAAGGTGGTTGGTGCTATCTAGTAAAAGGTAAAGAGAATAAAATAAAAGAAAACGGAACAACTGCTGATGTCAATTCTTTATACCCTAGCATGATGAGTAGTGAGAGTGGCAATGCATACCCAATTGGAAAACCTACCTTTTGGGTTGGAAACTTTATACCGGAAAAAGCATTGAATAAAAACATGTATTACTTTGTACGTATTAAAACTAGATTCTATATTAAACCTAATTATTTACCATTTATACAAATTAAAGGTAATTATTTATACCGTGGAACAGAAGCATTAGAAAGCTCTGATGTATATGATAAGAAAACAGATAAATATTATGACCATTATTACGATAAAGCAGGAAACTTATGTGATACTAGAGTAGAATTAACATTGAACATGACAGATTATATTCTTATGAAAGAACATTATGAGTTAGTAGACTTCGAAATAATAGACGGTTGTTATTTTTACACAGCAATTGGTATATTTGATGAATACATGGAAAAGTACAAGAAAATTAAATTAGAAAACAAAGGTGCTAAACGAGAATTAGCAAAGCTTTTCTTAAATAATTTGTACGGAAAAATGGCAAGTAGTGAAGATAGTTCTTTCAAAGTAGCTTTCATAAAAGAAAATAAAGCTTTGTCATTTATATCTGTATCAGCTAATGATAAACAAGCAGGATTTATAGCTATAGGTTCAGCTATTACATCTTATGCACGTAACTTTACTATAAGAGCGGCACAGAAAAATTACTATGGTGTTAACAAAGCAGGTTTTATATATGCAGACACAGACAGTATACATTGTGATTTGCCACCTGAACAAATTAAAGGAATAACAGTACATGATAAAAATTTTTGCTGTTGGAAACTAGAAAGCTGTTGGGATAAAGCTATTTTTATTAGGCAAAAAACATATATTGAACACGTTACGCATGAAGATTTGAATATGATTGATAATCCTTATTACAATGTAAAGTGTGCAGGTATGCCACAGAAATGTAAAGATTTATTTATCAAAAGTATGTTTGCTGATAAAATAACTGATAAAGAAAAAGAAACCTTAACAGAAGATGAAAGAAAATTTTTATTTACTGAACAAGATAAGCCAATTATACGTACATTAAATGACTTTAAAGTTGGACTTAAAATTCCCGGAAAATTACTTCCAAAAAGAATACGTGGTGGCGTTCTATTAGTAGATACAACATATGAAATGAGATAATTAAATAATAAGAAAGAGCAGGACAACTAGGTTGTAATCTGCTCTTTCTATTTATATCTATAACATTTGCTACACTAAAGCGGTCAGCGAAACCGACAAATAATTGTGGCACTATCTTCCAAGTGTGCTACCCACAATATTCAGAAGAGTATACAAATGCAGATACCTTAATAGGAAATACATTTTAACAAAGCTTCTTTGCTCTTTAAGTCTTTAAATCTAAACGCTCCATGTTCAAAAAAGTACCGAAGATTTGCAATAAACATATCATTATTTTTTAACATAACATAATTAATATTATGGTCGTCTGTTGTTACACTAATACGTGTAGGAAAACTATAATCAGCATGGTCGTCACAATATAATATTCCAAGTTCTCTAAATTCCCTAATCGCATAATCATTTCCACAGTATCTTATAGTAGCTAAGTATTTGCTAACTGAACTTTCCGGTATTTCAATAAATGCTAAATTATCATTTAAGTATACATTTTCACTACTATATGCAATATAGTTATTATTCTTAAATGCTCTATTTACACCGCTTTCTTTTTGTGCAATACTAGCTGTTTCAATGAAACCATTTTCAAGAATGAAACCGTCTCCACGTAGGAAATTTGTGTTACTATTTAACCGGCTACTAATACCCAATTCATTGTAATAAGGGTTGATAATACTTACTTGATTACCAAGCATATAAACTGGAACGTGTCTAACTTGTTCTCCTTTACCTCTTGCAATAGAAGTATGTATGCTTAAAAACTTTCTAATCTCGTCATTACAATAATGATTAGTTTCACTTTGAAATTCATCAAATAAAATGCAATCTACATCACTAAATAAGTGTGAATACTTTTTTAACTGGTCTGCGCTATTTAATGAAATAGCATAGCCACAGCTTTCAGCGGTTTCCTCGTCATGGTTTTTAATAAGAAATAACTCATGAAAAATACCACTGGCTCTTCTCTTACTTGTCATTTCCCAACCAATAAAGAATAAACTATTTAAGTCTTTAAAAAATTTATCTGCTACATCATCAAGTTCGTAATTATATCTATAAAGTAGTGCAAACTTTTTACCTTGCTTTATAAATCTATTTACAACTAACCTGCCAAAATAAGTTGTCTTTCCGCCAGTTCTATTAGTGGTACATAAGTACAACTCTGGTGTCTTACCATTTAAGTCTTTCATTGATAACAGTTTAGTACCGTCATAATAAATATTTTCCATGTTGTTACTCCTTTTTATTTTAATGTTATTTTTGTCCATAAATATTATAACATACCTATTGACATTTGTAAAGATATATGCTAAGATAAAAGAAAAAAGAAAGGAGATATACAACATGGAGTTTAACACAGTACTTCAGGCTGTTTCAACAGTAGGCTTTCCTATTGCTATGTGTCTTATTTGTTCTTACTACATTGTAAACTTAAACAAAGAGCATAAAGAAGAAACAGAGAAGTTAACAGAAGCATTGAACGCAAACACATTAGTGTTGCAGAAGTTATGTGACAGTATGAATGTAGAAAGAGAGTAACAAATGAGAATAGTAATAGGTTCAGCGAGAATTGACGAGAATGGAAAAAAGAGTGGCGGTAAGGTTGGGGATAACAAACAAATATCTTCAACAAATGATACTGCCGGGGAAGTATCATTGCAGTGGATGTATACACATTCTAAAGGATGGTGCGTAATAAGACCTATAGATATTACAGTTGCTAATAATATAGCATATGCTATGAAAATAGCTTGTGATAATAAGCACATTGGATACGACCAGTCTAATAGATTAGGTATTATTACACATGGTGTTGATACTGTAACAGATACAGAGTGTGATTGTTCATCATTAGTTCGTGCTTGTATTAAAACAGCAACTGGTAAAGATGTTGGTAATTTTACAACTGGTAATGAAAAGACTTGTCTTTCAAAAAGTAGATTATTTGAAAAACCGTTTGCTTATGTTAATCAAAAAAGTACACCAATATACAATGGTGATATATTAGTAACTAAAACAAAAGGTCACACTGCTATAGTAGTTAGTGGAAGTCCTAGAATTTCCAATAAGACTAACTTTTATCCTAAATACACTGGTACATCAAAATCTATTGTTGATGCCCTTTTAAGCGTAGGAGAAACAAACACTTCTATAAAGCAGAGAAAAAAGATTGCTTTAGCAAATGGTTTTGAAACTTACTCCGGTAAAGCCAGTGAAAATATTTTTATGCTATCTCTATTAAAGAGTGGCAAATTAAAGAAAGGATAAAATTTAAAAAGGAATGGCGTGGATATATGATATAGGCGTAGCAAAATATTTTAACACCGAACAAAGGCAAAATAACGCAAACGAATTTTACGATTACTTTATTAATAAAGGTGCTACCTTAGAAGCCATCTGCGGTATGCTTGGCAATATACAAAGAGAAAGCACTTTGAACCCCGGAATTAAACAAGGTAATTCAGTGGCTTTAGGGTGGGGGTTGATACAATGGACACCGTCAACTGTTTTAACCAATTGGTGTAAAACTTATAAATATAATTGGTATGACGGTGCGGCTCAATGTGAGAGACTTTCTTGTGAGGGAGAGGGAATAAAAGACGCAAGTGGTTATTGGTTACCTACATCAGAATACTCGTATAGTTGGTCTGAATTTTTAGCACTCACTGATGTTGAAGAAGCGACAAAAGCCTTTTTATATGAAAGAGAGAGAGCAGGAGTAGAAGCTTTAAGTGACAGATTACAATATGCAAGTGAATGGTATGAATATTTTGGTGGAACACCTCAACCACCTACACCGCCCACGCCACCTACACCATATAAACGTGCAAAAATGCCTATCTATATGATGTTAAAGAAACTTTAAATAATAAGAAAGGAGAATAAAATGGCAGTACTTAGCAAAGAAGATTTTATGAAGCGTTTAAAAGAACGAGTTGGAGACGATACATCTGACGAAGCTATGTCATTCATTGAAGATATGACAGATACTTTCAACGATATGGAAACACGTTCCAGTGGTAACAGCGAGGAACAGTGGAAACAGAAGTATGATGAGTTAGACAAATCTTGGAGAAAAAAATATAAGGATAGATTTTTCAATTCAGAGACAACACCGGAACATATCAAAGACGAGCAGGAAGAAGATGTAAAAGATGATGGAGAAGAGAAAACTTTTGAAGATTTATTTGAAGAAAGAGAGGGCTAATTATGGCTACTAAACCAAAAATTGTAACACTTACAAATTCGTCTGTTGACATTTTAAATGTTATCAGAAATAATGCTACTATTAACTATCAGAATTATGTGCCATTGGCAACACCCGATGCAGACAGTATTAGAGAAATTGGTGCAGTTATTATGGATAATCCACAGTTACAGAATGAGTTCTTATCAGCACTTGTAAACCGTATCGGACGTGTACTTATCACATCAAAAATGTATGAAAATCCGTGGTCAATGTTCAAAAAAGGATTGTTAGAATTTGGCGAGACTATCGAGGAAATTTTTGTTAACATTGCAAAGCCTTATCAGTTTGACCCGGTAGTGGCGGAGAGCAACCTTTTTAAGAGGGAAATCCCGGATGTGCGTTCTGCTTTTCATATTATGAACTATCAGAAGTACTACAAAACTACAATTCAGAACGACCAGTTGAGACAGGCTTTTCTATCTTGGCAAGGTATCACAGACCTTATTGCTAAGATTGTAGATTCCATGTACACTGGTGCTAACTATGACGAGTTTCAGACTATGAAGTATATGCTTGCAAAACATGTACTTGATGGTAGAATGTACCCGGTTACCATCCCAACGGTATCTGATACTAACATGAAAACTATTGTTAGCACTATTAAAGGTGTATCTAACAATTATGAGTTTATGTCGAGTAAATACAACCTTGCAGGTGTGCAGAATTACTCAATGAAAGCAGACCAGTATCTTCTTATTAACTCTAAATTTGATGCTACTATGAATGTTGAAGTTCTTGCTTCTGCTTTCAACGTAGACAAAGCGGAGTTTGTCGGAAAGAGAGTACTTGTAGATAGCTTTGGTTCTCTTGACATTGATAGACTTAATATCTTATTTGCAGGTGACCCAACTTACACTGAAATCAGTGCAACTGACCTCGAAGCACTTGACGCAATTCCTTGTATTCTTGTTGACAAGGATTGGTTTATGATTTTTGACAATTATTTTAATTTTACCGAGCAGTACAACGGTGAGGGTTTATACTGGAATTATTGGTATCATGTATGGAAAACTTTTAGTATTTCTCCATTTGCAAACAATGCACTTTTTATTCCGGGAACACCTAAGGTTACTAAAGTTACAGTTTCTCCGGCAACTGCTACAGTTAAAGCAGGACAGAATATAGCACTGTCTGCTGTTGTTCAGACCGAGTACTTTGCACCACAATCTGTTGATTGGACTTCTGATACAGATGGTGTAACGGTTAATAAGAGTGGTGTAGTAACAGTGGGTGCTAATGTAGCAGCAGGTACACAGATTACAATTACAGCTACTTCTACTTATGACAGTAAGAAGAGCGGAACTTCAACTATTACAGTTGAGTAATTAAATGGGGAAACGTAATGTTTCCCCATAAAGGAGATATGGTATGTATATTGAACCAAACAGTAATATTAAAATTTATCATAATGTTCCATTAGATAATACATATAAAAACACTTTATATTTCAGTAGTTTAGCTTCTCAAAACGCTTATTTTCATACAAATCAAAACATTATTAAGTTTAATCTTACAGCACAAAGTTATCAAAGAGTTGTAAAAGGAAGTATGAGAATAGCAGTAAAAGCTGACAACCTTTATGATTGTAACTATTTATCATTTCAAAATGCTTCTTTTGGAACTAAATGGTTTTATGCTTTTATTACTGGTGTTGAGTATGTTAATAATGAAACAAGTGAAATTACATTTGAAATAGATGTAATGCAGACATACCTTTTTGACATTACACTCAAATCATGTTTCATTGAAAGACAGCACTCTGTAACAGATAAAGCAGGAGACAACCTTGTTGAAGAAAACTTGGCTATAGGAGAATACCAGTTAGACCTCGATATTTCAAGCGGAGTTTTTGGGAATGTCAAAATAAATAATGATGGTTCTTTTGACGGATTCAGACCTTATGTTATGTACACCGCACCGGATAGATTAGGTGCTGTTAAGGGAGAAATGATAGCAAATGTATATTGTGGTACAACAGTATCATCTTTTAGTAAAATATACAATGAAAATCCCGGCACTGGGGATGGTATAAATAACTGGCTTTCTGATATGAACGCAGAAAATCGTCTTGATGAAATTGTCTGCATTTATATGGCTCCAAAGAATTTTGATAAAACAGAACACGGTGACATTCAAACAAGGAATTTTGGAATTGCAAAACCTAGTGGTAATGGACGTTATACACCTAGAAATAAAAAGTTATTATGCTACCCATATAGATTTATGCTTGGAAATAACAACCAAGGTAATACAATAGAGTATCATTACGAAGATTTTTCTACTGATGATTGTATTTTTTCTGTAAGTGGTGGTTGCTTACCCGATAGTCAATATCTATTATACCCACACGATTATAGAGGTTTAGATGAAAATTATGTTGACGTTTTATCCTTAACTGGTTTACCACAATGCTCGTTTAGCGGAGATTATTTTAAAGCGTGGTTAGCGCAAAACAATACTCAAATTGGTCTATCACTTTTAAGTAGTGCTAATAGTGCAGTGGCTTCTGTTGCTTTAGCAGGAATGACTGGTGGTGCTAGTGTTGCCGGTTCAATGGCAGTTGAAAGTGCTAAACTTTCCGCGGGAACTAATTCACTAAATGGTGTGTTAGGACTGATTGGAAGTGTGGCTCATGCAAAAGCGCAACCCGATTCTGCAAAAGGAAATCAGACTTCAAATATTATGTACGCTTTAAATCGTTTCGATTTTACTTTTAATCATGTATACATAAGACCGGAATTTTGCAAAATCATAGACGATTTTTTCGATATGTACGGTTACGCTACAAGAAGAGTTGGTGTACCAAACAGAAGTAGTCGTCCTCATTGGAATTACGTAAAAACAAGGGGTTGCAATGCTATTGGTAATTGCCCAACAGATGATTTGCATAAGGTTTGTAATATTTATGATAACGGTATTACATTTTGGAAATCAGCTAGTGAAGTAGGAAACTACTCTTTAAATAACTCACCTAGCTAGAAAGGAGTAGATAAGTGGGAAGAAAAAAAGATTCACAATTTTGGGAAAGCACTTATATGAATAATAGAACATACTTACAGTATTATAATAGACTTACTGAACTTGCTATAAGTATGTTTGAGTGGCAAAACTTACCTAAAACAGTTGACCAAAGATTTTTGGAAATGTGTTTATTCGGAGACGGAATGTGTGTATTCTTTCAAGATGAAGTACTCGGATATTTATCACTTCAATGTATGATAGGGGGTAAACTTAATGTTTATCGCATTCCTATGGAACGTAAAGCATACGCAACTAATGGCTATCAGCGAAATTTAGATGAAACAAATAGCGTTATTATATTTAATAATTATTTGCACACTAATTCGTTACTAGATGTTGAAATGTTTAGTAAGAGATTATATAATCTTGATAGGGCAATAGATGTTAATGCTAATGCACAGAAAACACCAGTATTGATACAATGTGACGAAAGTCAAAGGTTAACAATGAAGAACTTATACAAACAGTATGAGGGTAATGAACCATTTATATTTGGCTCAAAAGGGTTAGACGCTAGTGGGCTTAAAGTTTTACAAACTGGTGCGCCTTATGTCGCTGATAAATTGTATGAATTAAAGACACAAATTTGGAATGAAGCGTTGACATATCTTGGTATTAGTAATATAAATGTAGTTAAGAAAGAACGAATGATAACTGATGAAGTTACTCGAAACCAAGGTGGTACGGTTGCAAGTAGATATTCAAGACTTGAAAGCCGTAGACAAGCTTGTAAGCAAATAAATGAAATGTTTAACCTAAATATTTGGGTAGACTATAGAGAGGACTTCCAAGACATAGAAGAGGAAGAAAATGTACATAAAGGTGGTGAAGTAGTTGAGTAAATACACAACGGAAGTTAGATTTATTTGTGAGGTAAATAGTGGATTAAATAAAAGTACTGGGTATAGTAAAATTGAAGATGTTATTGTTAGTGCAATACCTAAGATATTTGATTTTGATTTTCCTATATTTGATGAAAAATATAGGAGCGTACTAGAAAGAAAAATATTAAAGCACTTTTATACAAGAGAAATTTGTGAAGAAACTGTTGGATTGTGGAAATTAAGGTTAGATACTAGACTTAATGAAATAATGCCATACTACAATAAGTTGTATAAATCTGAACTACTTGATTTTAACCCTTTATACACTGATAACTTAACAAAAACAAGAACAACAAAGATGAATAGTAAAAGGGAAACTGGTAACAATGGCGAAGTAGATACTACGAATAATTCTAATTCACAAGGTAGTGAAAGTGGTACAAATAACAACAATGGAACTGACTTGTATTCAGAGACACCACAAGGTTCATTGAATGGTGTTGAAAGTGGTACTTACTTAACAAACGCTAGAAAAACAAGTGATACAAGTACAAGTAGTTCAAACACATCTAATAACTCTAGTGCTAGTGGGAAAGTAGTTAGTAGTGAAAGCGGAAGTGATGACTTCAATAGTACAGAAGATTATTTGGAAAGTGTTAGTGGTTACGCAGGAGTTAATGCTAGTGATTTGTTGAAAAAGTATAGAGAAACATTTCTAAACATTGATATGATGATTATTAACAATTTGGAAGATTTATTCTTTCAGTTGTGGTAGAAAGGAGTTATTATGTTTAAAAAAATTGATGGTTTACGTTTTTGGTGCAACAAAATTTTACCTTTAGTGTATGATGATAGCCTTAGTTATTATGAAACGCTATGTAAAATAGCTGAAAAGCTTAATGAAGTTATTAACGATATTAATGAGATACCACAGTACATTCGTGATTTGGTTAGTGATGAAAAACTTAAAGAAATTATGCAAACCTTATTAAACAATTTGCAGGAACAAATTGCTAGTGCTAATGAGGGTACAAGTAAAACAGCAACAGAAGTTAGAACAGTTGGTGAACTTGTTTGGTTAAATGGTGAATTATATAAGATAACTCATAATATGATTGCAGGTGACCAATATGTTGAAAATAGTAATTGTGTTAAAATAACAATAGAAGAGCAAATAAAAACAATTTATAATGCTAATGAAGAAACTTTAAAAATTAATGGTATATTTGATGGGGATAATGGTGACAATTATTTTTCAAAACTGATATTTAATGAAAATGAAATTAAAGTTAAAGACAGTAATGCACAATTATTATGCTCTAATTTAAGAAATGATTTAAACACTGAAATCTATAATAGAACAAATGATGTAACTAATTTAAGAAATGATTTAAACACTGAAATCTCTACTAGAGAAAATAATGTGACTAATTTAGAAGAAAAAATTCAGAACGAAACAAAAGCAAGAATAGAAAATGATAACTTAATAAGGAATCAAATAGAAGAATTAAAAAAACCTTATAAAAGTGCATATATTGAGGAATATGGTGGTAAATCAAATGATGCTACTTTTGATAACAAAACAGCTTATGAAAGAGCAATAAATGATGGTGTAACAGAACTTAAGTTGCAGAGTGGTGATTATTATTTTAGTGAAATAAAATTATATAATGGTGTATCTATTAAAGGGTGCGGACAATATAAAACTTTTATTATACCGCTAAAAGAATCGACTACTAATAATTTTATTTATTTAGACGTTGGACCAGTTGCTTATTGTCATTATTCGGATTTTTGCGTTAAAGGAAACGGAATTGCTAATCAAAATGGTTGGGGAATAATAGGTGTAAGGGATAGTACAACCAATGACGGTGGTATGTGGTATTGTAATTTTGAAAATATAATGACCTTTGATTTTTTAGGATACCAATTATATATGTATAATAACAATGACCAAACATTACCCAACCAATTTATAACTTTTACTAATTGTAGATTTTTTGGAAGTCTCAACTCAAAAGACGCTGTGCATATAAACACGGGAAATCAGATTGTGTTTATAGGCGGACAAATAACACTGTATGATACATCTACAACAACATCTAATTATGCATTATATTGTAAAGGTGATATTGTACTCATTAAAACAGCAATAGAATACTGTAATAATGGAATAGCAATATCTAGTGAAACATACCTAACAATTATTTCACCTTGGTTTGAGGGAGTTAAAAAAGTAATTAAACAAGTAGATTTTGGTGCATTTACCACACATTTAAACATATATGGTGGTGAGGTACGTGTTGCAGGTGTTGATACAGAAGAATTTCTAAACGTTATACAAAGATTTTCGGCTAATATTTATGGTCTAGCATTTTTAGGTGGTGCAATTAAAAAGGGTGTAGTTTATGGCGCAGGAAATAACATGTGTGTTACATTTGATAACTGTTCCGGGATAAAACCTGAAAAATTTATTGAGGGAGATGTAACAAAAGCTATTAGTGATATGAGTTTGCTTATTGATAGCCCTACTGTTCCTATTGCTTTAATTAATGGTGGAACTTTAAAAAACATAAATGGTGCAACAAGCATTAATTATTCTTGGGGGAATGTAAAAACACCTATTGCAATATATGCCAATGTGACAATTGATAACACTGGTAATATAACAACTGTTCATCAAACTTTATTAGCTGGCAAGACATATTTAGCTGAATATGTCCCACAAACTAATACATGGATTATCTATTAGTACTTAATGTTCCGGTTAAATAATGTAAAAATTATTTAACCGGTTTTTAAATTAATGTTGAGTATAAACTAATGAAAACTAGTGTACTATTTTATAAATTAATGGTGTACAGCATTTGAGTTTAAAGGGGCA
>OGEA01000929.1_pt1 | contig 15759 bp, 10 predicted proteins | sample 1570531 | NCBI WGS metagenome assembly OGEA01 (sample SAMEA2581973, study PRJEB24529) | metagenome | biome: Human gut stool | place: China | collected 2011 | reverse complement strand
CCTCTATCTTGTTCGGATATTAAATATAAATTTTTTCTAGCCCTCGAAGCTATAACATATAGAATTCGTTTTGCATTTTCTACTTTATTAGGATCACTAAAATGTGGGACATAATCTTCTAAAAGTCCGAAAGCTATCACTGTGTCAAATTCAGCTCCTTTTACTCCATGATTAGTTGAAATAGTTATCCCTTCTTTTTGACGAAAAACCTTTCTAAAAGTATCAATGTGCGAAATAAATTCAGACCCTTCTTTTCTTAGCCTTTCTATTCTTTTTATAGAGCTTTCAAAAAAAGCATTATAATGCATTTCTAAATAATTATATTGATGTATATCTATATTTAGTTCATGGAGAAACAGAAAGAAAAACTTCTTTAAATACTCTAAACCATCTTGTTCATTAACTAATACACTATTACAGATACATAATATTTTTTTAGCAGATAGATTTCTATCAATTCCTATTGATGAAAAATCTGTTTTTATTTCATTAGCCCAACGGAGTCGTCTTATATATAAAGATGGTGTTGCATCTGTTAATATAATACGTGATAATTTATACCAGAAGTTATCTATATCTCTTGCAAAAGGTGCCATACCAGGACCATCAAAACTGTATTGAGGTAGACGAGCCATTAGATTTCTTGTTAGCCCAGATAAGTGAATCCACCATGGTGCAAGAATACAAATTTCATTTGGCGAAATACCACATTCATCAATATTAAATTGAATTATACGAATTATTTCATCTTCTAAATCATTAATAGAAACCCGTTTGTTGTAACGAATAATGCTTTGATAATCCTTATCTTTTCCAACCGCTTCTATCGTATTATTATAAGTTTTAAAGTAGTTAAAATACGATATAATACGAGATGATGATCTATAATTCTTAGTTAGCGATAATTCATCAAAATGTAATCCTGTATTTTTTTCTAAATCAACTTTGGTCATAGGAAATCCACCTAAATTACTAAATATAGATTGATTAGGGTCTCCTACAATGAAAGCCTTACTGCTATTCCCTGTTTCTAAAATTGCACCTAAAATCATATATTGTAATTCCTTCGTATCTTGATATTCATCAACTAATATAAAAGGGAAGATATGTGACAATGTCTTACAAATGCTTTTATTATCTCTTAAAAGAAGGTATGAATAATATAAAATCAGTTCAAAATCAATTTCTTTTTTTTCTTTTAGATTTTGATAATAGCGTTTAATTATAGATATGACTGACTCTGTTTTTTGAGAATTTGTACATTTTATAACTAATCCACGTGACGTGAAATAAAAACACTGGCAGTCCCAATATGTAATTTTAGGTTTTGCTGATGCATATGGAATACATAACGAAGTTAGGTAGGATTCTGTGTCGTGTGCATTAATAATAGTATATCCATATTTAAGTTCTTCAATGTACATGTGATAAGGTTTGAGTATCCATTCAGCACAAAATGAATGAATAGTACTAATCCATAATTGCTTAGTATCTATTCCTAATAATTCTATTCGTTCTTTTATTTCATCTGCAGCACGATTGGTATATGTAATAGCTATAATATATTGCTTGTTTGATTTCAAATTAGACAATTCATAAGCAATTTTATAAGTTAGAGTTCTCGTTTTACCACTACCAGGACATGCTATTAATAAAACACTATTTTCATTAAATATGGCACTTTCTTGCTCTGGATTTAGTTCTCCATTTTTCCACACAAACATTTTAAAGTCGATTTAATATATATAAAATAGGTTCTTCCTTCTCTAATTTTTCATACAACTCTTTTATTAAATCAGTTAATGGCAACTCTCCCTTTTTGCATTTTAATATATTTTTATTTAAACTCTTTATTTTATCAGACTGTTCATATCTACTTACCACATAGCTAAATATTTGCAATAACAATTCTTCTGAATATTCTGGTTTGACAAATAAAATAGCATCCAATATATAATTTGGTATACAAGTCGTTGGAGTAATATAATTACTAAGGAGTATAGCATACCAACCCTTCCCTATATAATTTGCCATAGTTAGAATTCTTTTTCCATACTTCTTAATATCCTTTGAATTTATATCTTTTTCCGATTTTTGAATTGCTGTCTTATCCACATATACATCTTTTATTGTGGATAAAACTTCATCTTTATTATTAGCTTTTAAAAAATCAATTTCAAATGTATATGGTGCATAAAATACCCCAATCCATTTATTTCTTTTTTTCAATGCATCCAATTTTTCTTTTCTTGTTTTTCCCCTTTTAGAAGCTTCTGTTTTTTGTCCTGTAATTGATGTGTCTAAATCTGTTATAATTGCGCACTTTTTCTTGATTCTTTGATTATGAAAAAGCTGTGCTAAGTTTTCAAAGCCAGTGCTTCTTATGTTTATAATACTAATTCCTAATTCGTCTAAGCTAACACCTAAAGTTTGCTTTACCATAATAGGAATAAGTATTTCTTCAGCATCTCCTTCTACTAATATAACGCTTTTGGCAAACAATAAATTGCTTCTTATAGCATCTAGAAACCTTTGTGTTTTCACTATTTCTTCTTCTTTTAGCCCGATAAATGGCTGATATACTTCAGAGTAATTACGAAATTTTCCTAAAATATTCATGTTGGAAATATTTGATACTTCAGAAATATGAGTAGAATGTGTCGAATAAATAATTTGTGTATCAGTATAATTTAGTTTATCAAATAATGCTTTCTGTATATGTGTATGAATATGGGCCTCTGGTTCTTCTATTAAAAGAAAATTTGCTATTTTATCTTTTTCTTTTCTATATTTGTATTCAAGTAGTTTCAATGTTAAAAATATAAGATTTGCTCCTCCCAAACTTAATTCATGAATACCGCCTTCATAGTCTTCTCCTGGTTCTCCTATAAATAGCTTTAATGACTGAAGTAATTTTTCTGCTTCACTTGGTAAGTTAGATTTAATAGATAATGAAGATGGAGAATACGTAGTGCCTACAGCCTCCTTAATAGTTTCAGATATGTTATTTGTAATCATCTGTATATCATCCAATTCTTCTATGGATTTATTCAGATCATCAACTTTTGTTGATATTGGTTTAAAATCTTCTTCTTTTATGTCTTCACTTTTATTTTTAAGAAGTGTTAATAATGGATTTTTCCTATTGTCTTGGAAATCTGACACAACATCTCTTAACGCTTTTATGAAAGTGAATGAAACTTCTCGACTTATAGACAATTGGTGTGGTATACGGCCTCCATATTTTAATTCGTCTATATCGAATTTAAAAATAACATTATCAAAATCGCCCATTAATTCACGCTGAACATTCTTATTATTAAAATCAGCTGTACTTTTCCCTGTAAAAAATGTTTCATAATCTTCAGTTGTAATTTTATCTAATATCTTGTTTAGTCCATCTTTATCGCCAGCTTTCAACTCTGAAAGTTGTTTTCTAATTTCTGGTTTGGGTCTAAAAAATAAATTATATGTTGCTTTTGGGGTAGCTTTTCCTTCTACAACTCCACTTCCATAAATAAATAAAGATTGAACAGCTTCATCGTTAGATATTTCACTAAACTCCAAACTAATAATAATCCACTTTCCTTTCCAATTCTTCAAATTACGATTAAAATCATTTTCATTTAGTTTATATGCTGATGACAACAAAGTGTCATCTAAAATTAAGCGAATAGCTCGAAATAGATTGGTTTTACCAGATGCGTTTTCTCCTATAATTGTATTTATTCCTTTGTTAAAGAGAAAAAAAGAATTTTCAAAATTACGGTAGTTTACTAATGAAACTTTTGATATATACATGGTTTATGTCCTCCTTTTAATTTACTGTTTACAAATATAGTAATTATATAATTTTTTACTGTTGTTTTTTAGGAAATAATATATGTAGTGACTTTTATATTTTTTAGGTAACCACTGTTAAAAACAAGTCACTACTACTGTGTTGTTCCTATCTTATTTTTATATTTGCAATTATGTTCCGTAAAGTAAGTGAGTAGGCTGTATTGCTTTTCCTCTATAGCCAATACGTTATTGCGTAACTTCTTCGGCTCTACATATCCATTGTTGTTTAGCTGCTTGGTGTATTGTATGAAGATTTGACCACGTAAATCATCCAGTTCTTTATTCGACTTGGATATTTTTGGCACTAGTGTTTTTTCCGCTCTTATTAACTGTACGACCTGATTTTATATCCCAATCTTTCAGGGAGAATTGTTTTCTTCATGCTGAATTGCTTGGTTTCTCCATCGACTGTTATACGTACTATAATAGTCACTGTCCGTCTTTCTTCGGTTCGTTCTTTTTTAAATAGAAGAGGATTCTAAATGTACTTTTTATACCGTAACGTTTTTAATTTACAAAATTAATTTTCTGTGTTCGGAATAATATGCTTGAAACGGCTTTTTTCTGCTACCTGCCAGAAAAAATAAATCCCTGATAATGTCTGATTATCAGGGATTTGCTTGATTTTTCTTTTGTTTTCAGTGATCCAGCTGGGGCTCGAACCCAGGACCCCAACATTAAAAGTGTTGTGCTCTACCTGCTGAGCTAGCGAATCAATCCTTATTTGCGAATCAGTTATTTCCTGATTGCGGGTGCAAAGGTAGTTACTTTTATTTAATTTGCAAGCATTCCGTAGAAAAAAGTTTCAATTATTTTTCCTCGTTGTGGCTTGTTTCTTGATTATCAGTAGTTTCTACTTCATCATATTTTATCTTTTCTTTGTTGATAATAAAGCGTTGGTAGTAGGAGAGCATCAAAGTTGTTAGTGGCAAGGCGATAATCATGCCGAGCATTCCCATTAATGAACCCCAGATAGAAAGAGATAAAAGGATGATGGCAGGATTCAGTCCGGTAATCTTTCCCATGATTTTGGGGACAAGGAAGGTATCCTGTATGATTTGTACGATTGCAAAGACAGCTAATGCACATGCAATGATAATCCAGAAGTTCTGTCCGGTGTCGGCAGCTTTGAGAATTGCCAATAAAATGGTGGGAAGGAAACCGATGATTTGCAAGTAGGGAACCATATTCAATGCTCCGATGAAAAGTCCCAGAGCGATAGCCATGGGGAAATCGATAATCAGGAAACCGATACTGAAAAGAATACCTACGCAGAAAGCAACCAAAGCCTGTCCACGGAAATATCTGTTCATACCATCCTGTACGTCGTGAACCAGGTTGGAGGCAAACGTACGGTATTTATTGGGTAGCAGATGCAACCATCCTTCAGCTATTGCTTCGTAATCCAATAATATAAAGATTACATATAATAATATAATGAAGGAGGCAAGGATGCTGAATAGAATGTTGAGAGATTCTGCAAGCAAAGTCCACACTCTGGGGACGGTATCCTTGATTGCCGCCAGGATATTCTCTTCACTTAATACACGGTTCAACGCCTGAAGATCAATGTTCTCGTGGATAAATTCAGAAAGGTTCTTAGGTACATTGTTACCGGCTCCATTGGTGAGGTAAGTCACCAACAAATCGTTCATTCTGCCTATTTCCGAAATCATCGGCGGCACTAATAGGTAGAATAAAGTGACTCCGATAACCGTAATGAGGAATAAGGAACAGAAGATGGAAATAATGCGGCTTTTTAATCGTAGCTTATACTGGAAGAATTTGACTAACGGATAGACCATATAAGCTATCAGCCACGCAATAAAGAAAGGCAATAACACTCCGCTAAGACGTTCCACGAGCATTAATATTCCTACAACTAACACACATCCGATGGAACCGCGTATAAAACTGTCGAATGTTATCTTTTTCCTTTCCATAATCTGTTTCTTTATAGAGTTTATACTTTCTGCTCATCTTCCTCTCGTGCACGGAGATAACATTCCCTGCACAGAGGCTCATATTCGGCTGTTTCGCCTAAAAGAACCTGTTTCTCATTCTTGACTGTACGATGTGAGAAAGAAGCCAGCTGACCACATTTCACACAGATCGCATGAACTTTGGAGACTTCATCGGCAATGGCGCACAATTGTGGCATAGGTCCGAACGGATTTCCTTTGAAGTCCATATCTAATCCTGCAATGATAACACGGATTCCATTGTTGGCAAGCTGGTTGCATACATCAATCAAACCACTGTCGAAGAACTGTGCTTCATCAATACCTACTACATCTATCTCAGAAGTAAACAGTAAAATGCTGGCTGACGAATCGATGGGAGTGGAGGCGATAGAATGGCTGTCGTGAGAGACTACGTCTTCTTCTGAATAACGGGTGTCGATAGCAGGTTTGAATATCTCGACACGTTGTTTCGCGAATTTCGCTCTCTTCATTCTGCGAATCAATTCCTCTGTCTTTCCGGAGAACATAGAACCGCAGATTACTTCGATCCGGCCTCTTCTTCTAGTCTCCTGTATGTGGTCTTCTGAAAATAATACCATGAGATTTTGTGTTTTCTTGATTAAATAAATATGTGGACAAAGGTAAGCAATTCAATGTGCAAGAACTGTTAAATTATCCATTATTTTAAGTTATTGCATAAATTATTCCTACATTCGCACCGTATAAACAATGGACTGACATGAAACAGAAGCTATTAACAGATATTGAGTTGGATGTTCATGAGTTGAAGTATCTCATGGATTCATTTACCAAGGAGCCGACTCCGACTTTGTCTGAACTGTTGAAGCGGAGCATTACACGGATGCAGGGGCGTTTGGACGAACTGCAGCAGGAGGTGGATGCTGTTCAGGTAATTTCTCCGTCAGCTGTGGAAGAGACAGCGGAAGAGGAGGATGAAGTTGCCGGGTCTGAAGAGGATTCCCCCGTGATTATACAATCTCTCGAATCGGTTGTTGTGAAAGAAGATGAGGAAGGAGAAGCCATTGTTGCGGAAGAGAAACCTGTCGTAATAGCGGCAGCTGCAGAGACAGCAGCAGAAGAAGCAGCAGCAGCAGAAGAAGAAGAAGAAGAAGAAGAAGAAGAAGAAGAAGAAGAAGGGAAAAAAGAGGAACCGGTAATTGTTGAGGAGCCTGTTGTTGAAACTGTTGTGAAAGAGGAAGAACCTAAATCGGCTGTGTTGGGAGAAAGTCTCAAACTGTCTGCCGGCTTGCGACATGCTATCAGCTTGAATGATTCTTTCCGTTTTTCTCGTGAACTGTTCGGAGGCAACACTGATTTGATGAATCGGGTTATCGAACAGATATCAGTAATGAGTTCCTACAAGACTGCAGTCGCATTTCTGTCCTCGAAAGTCGAATTGAATGAAGAAAAGGAGGCGGTGAACGACTTTCTGGAGCTACTAAAGAAATATTTTAATCAATCAGCATAAAACAAAAACAAGATGGGAAAGCTATATGTGGTGCCTACGCCGGTAGGGAATCTGGAGGACATGACTTTTCGGGCTATCAAAGTCCTGAAAGAGGTCGATCTGATTTTGGCGGAGGATACACGTACTTCCGGTATCTTGTTGAAACACTTTGAAATAAAGAATGCAATGCAATCCCACCACAAATTTAATGAACATAAAACGGTGGAAAGTGTTGTTAATAGAATAAAGGCAGGTGAAACGGTGGCACTTATTTCGGATGCCGGAACGCCTGGAATTTCCGATCCCGGATTTCTGGTTGTTCGTGAATGTGTGCGCAACGGTATTGAAGTGCAGTGCTTGCCGGGGGCAACCGCTTTTGTTCCGGCACTCGTTGCATCGGGATTGCCGAACGAGAAGTTCTGCTTCGAGGGATTTCTCCCCCAGAAGAAAGGACGGCAGACACGACTGAAGACATTGGCGGAAGAACACCGCACGATGGTGTTTTATGAATCACCCCACCGTCTGTTGAAGACGTTAACACAGTTTGCCGAATATTTCGGTGCTGAACGTCAGGCAACCGTGTCGCGTGAAATATCCAAACTCCACGAAGAAACAGTTCGGGGCAGTTTGGCTGAATTGATAGAACACTTTACCGCTACCGAACCCCGGGGCGAGATTGTGATAGTATTAGCAGGAATAGATGATTAAATAACTTCATTAAAAAACGTAAAACGTAAACGTATGAAAAAGTTAGCTGTTTTATTTGTATGCGTAGCCTTGTTGGCTTCGTGTGATGGCTTTAAAGGTGGAAGTAAAGACCTGAAAGCTGAAAATGATTCTCTTTTGATGGAACTGAACCAGCGCAACGCTGAACTGGATGATATGATGGGGACTTTCAATGAAGTTCAGGAAGGTTTCCGTAAGATCAATGCTGCCGAAAGCCGTGTTGACTTGCAGCGTGGAACCATCACTGAAAACTCTGCCAGTGCCAAGCAACAGATTGCTTCTGACATCGAATTCATCTCTAAGCAAATGGAAGAAAACAAAGCACAGATTGCAAAGTTACAGGCACAGTTGAAGAATAGCAATTACAATTCTGCACAGATGAAAAAAGCTGTTGCCGCTTTGACTGCTGAATTGAACGCTAAACAACAGCGTATCGAAGAGCTTCAAACAGAACTGGCTTCCAAGAATATCCGTATTCAGGAATTGGATGCTGCTGTCAGCGATCTGTCTGTAGCAAAAGAAACTCTGGCCGCAGAAAACGAAGCGAAAGCTAAAACCGTTGCTGAACAGGAAAAGAGCCTGAATGCTGCCTGGTTCGTATTTGGTACTAAATCTGAGTTGAAAGCTCAAAAGATTCTTCAGAGCGGAGACGTGTTGAAGAGCGCTGATTTCAACAAGGATTATTTCACGCAGATCGATATCCGTACAACCAAAGAAATCAAGTTGTACTCTAAACGTGCTGAATTACTGACTACTCATCCGACCGGTTCTTATGAATTGGTAAAAGATGATAAAGGCCAGTTGACATTGAAGATTACTAATCCTACTGAATTCTGGAGTGTATCCAGATACTTGGTTATCCAGGTAAAATAAGGTAGATATCCCTTTTGAATTGCCAATGTGCTGATTCCTGGATTCAAGAAATTAGCACATTGGCTTTTTTGTTTCTTATTATATAACTACTGATGAAATATAAAAATCTTTTTTTTGATCTTGATGATACCATCTGGGCTTTTTCTCAAAATGCTCGTAACACCTTTGAGGAAGTATATCAGAAATATTCGTTCGACCGCTATTTTGATTCATTCAATCATTATTATACTCTTTATCAACAAAGAAATACCGAACTCTGGGTTGAGTACGGTGAAGGAAAGATAACGAAGGATGAATTGAACAGCCAACGTTTCTTTTATCCTTTACAGGCCGTGGGAGTGAAAGATGAAGCGCTCGCTGAACGGTTTTCGAGAGATTTTTTCGCTATTATCCCTACTAAAAGTGTTTTAATGCCTCATGCAAAGGAGGTATTGGAGTATCTTGCTCCCAAATATAACCTCTATATCCTTTCCAATGGGTTTCGTGAATTGCAATCACGTAAGATGCGTTCGGCAGGAGTGGACGGGTATTTCAGAAAGGTGATTCTCTCGGAAGATCTCGGAGTGCTGAAGCCTTGGCCGGAGATATTCAATTTTGCTTTGTCTGCTACTCAATCCGAGTTGCGCGAATCCTTAATGATTGGTGATAGTTGGGAAGCGGATATAACCGGAGCGCACGGAGTAGGGATGCATCAGGTTTTCTACAATGTGACAGAACGGACAGCTTTCCCTTTCCTCCCTACTTATCACATCCATTCCTTGAAAGAATTAATGGATTTATTATAGGTTTTCTGGATTAAGTCGTATTTTTGTTGCGTTTTAGTTTTGCATAAAATACGATATAATCATGGATAGTACGCTTCTGCCTTTCGCCTTACTTTGTTTCACTTCATTCTTCACGTTGACCAACCCGTTGGGAACGATGCCTGTCTTTCTTACCATGACTCATGGTATGACGGATAAAGAACGTCAGTCTATCGTACGTCGTGCTACTATTGTGTCGTTTATTACATTGATGGTATTTGTCTTTGCCGGGCAGTTTCTTTTCAAGTTCTTCGGTATCTCTACCAATGGTTTCCGTATTGCCGGTGGGGTGATTATCTTCAAGATAGGCTTTGATATGCTTCAAGCCCGCTATACACCGATGAAGTTGAAGGACGAAGAAATCAAAACGTATGCGGATGATATCTCTATTACTCCTCTCGGTATTCCTATGTTATGCGGTCCCGGAGCGATTGCCAATGCAATCGTTTTGATGCAGGATGCGCATTCTTATGAAATGAAGGGGATATTGATCGGTACTATCGCCCTGATTTATCTGTTGACTTTCTTTATTCTTCGTGCTTCCACGAAATTGGTAAAAGTCTTGGGTGAAACGGGTAATAATGTGATGATGCGTCTTATGGGACTGATTCTGATGGTGATTGCAGTGGAATGTTTCGTTAGCGGATTGAAGCCGATTCTGGTAGATATTGTGAGAGAAGGAATGAAGTAGCAATACTGCTTATATCTCCTCTATGAAATGAACAGGGTATTTATTCCAATATTTTTTATATACCCTGTCTTGTTGGTCATCGAAATTTAATTGATACATTCTAAATGTAACCAGATAAAGTTTTGGTTGCCAATATTCTTCATAAGAATATTGGTATTTCATGCCTATAGCCTGCATAACTTTTCCACTTCTCGGATTGTTTACATCGTGCGTAGCTGTGATATAGGGAATATTTATTTGTTTCAGCATATCGATTACTGCCTGACAAGCTTCTGTACAAATCCCTTTGTGCCAAAACTCCTTCTTAATGCTATACCCCAAATCATGGCTGTCATCTCCGTTTATATGGATACAACCAATGGGTACATTGTTTGTTTTCATACAAATAGCATAGTAGAATCCTTTCTGCTGAATCCAGCTTTTTATATATTGGAGATAGTCTTTTGCTTCCTCTATATCTTTTAATGGGAACATCGGTAGAAATGTATTAACGTCTTTATCACTTAGAATTGAGAACAAGGCGTTTATGTCTTCTTCTGTGAAATGTCGCAATATCAATCGTTGGGTTTCTATATGATTCATCGTATTCTATATTATTCAAGCGTCTGCAAATATAACAAAAGTATAGTTTATGATGTATCGTATGAACCGGGAAAATCAGTAGACATGTATAGTTGTTATAATTCTCTTGGCATAATTGTGACTGAATGTTCTGTTTACACCTCTCAAACTTGATATAAAGAAATGAGACTGAATTCCCGCCTTTCCCCTAGAGAATTCAGTCTCATTTATATGATTCAAGTCAATGGATTATCTGCTTCCACCTGCCCACCAAACGTTTTCACTATACACATATTGTCCATTTCCGTAAGCTGCTTTCACTTCGGCATTTGTTGTTGTGTCGCTATTGCCATAAGGACAACGTAATGGGAAAGAGTTTGGATTTTTTAGCTCAATAAAGTTTTCGCCTAGTCCTTTCATTCTGCGAACATCATTGTAAGATTCTGTCGCTTCTCCTGAGGCTCCCCATAATGCGAAGTATTTTTGAGTCATTGTTGTTTTCAAAGGTTCAGCTGTATATTTGGCCTCTATCGTATTGTCAAAGTAACTTTCGGCTTCAGCTTCCGTAATACTGCTTGCTGCATTGATGAGTGTTTTGCCCAACTCTTTTCTTGAAATAGTAAAGCTGTTTTCCGCATTTAACAGTCCAGCCACTACTGCATCTTTTAATGCACTTTTAGCATCACGTTCCAATCTGCACAGAGCTTCTGCTTCCAGGAATTTTAATTCATGATAACTCAACAACAGTGTTGGTGCTGATATAGAATACATAAATAAAGAAGTTCCATATTTGGAAGTGCCTTGTTCTGGTGTACCGTTAGGCGCATATACGGCGTTGTCAGCAGTTCCCGGGGCTTGTTCTTTTCCAGATGCACCTTGTTTAGTGATGAAAGCTCTGGACAGGCGTGGGTCGTTGTATTCTGCCAGTTTGCTTCTCATGCTTTCGCTTGCACCTAATCCGGCACGTGCCACAAAGAAACCATAAAGCGGATTTATGTTATTAGCGTCATATACGTCGAATGCTGCTTGCTCTTCTGCACTTTCGAAAGAGTTATCCACATATTCCAAAACCTTCTCCATGTCAGCGTCTTTGTTGGCAGATCTTTTAAGAAGATGCATTGTGTAACGCGCTTTCAGACCATACGCCAACTTTAGCCATTTTTCAGCATCGCCCTGATATAACAAATCTTGAGCTCCCGGGTCTATCAGATCCTCTTTCTGCAAGTCTGCAATAGCATCGTCCAGGTATTGCATTGCTTGTGTATAGATCTCTTCTTGTTTATCCATTTTAGGAGTCAGGTAAACAGGAGAACCATTTTCGTCAACTAAGGCTGCCTGGCTGCATGGAGCATCTCCGAACATATCGGCTATCAATGCACAATTATAAGCAGCCAACACCTCTGCCATACCTTTGGTTGCAAAATTTCCATAATCTATTCCTCCCTCACTGCATTGATTGATAATGATACGGGCGGATTTCAATGTGGAATACAGACCATTCCATGTATTATTGAAAGTGGAAGATGAGGTCGGTTCGCTTTCTCTGGTTTCTGCATAATACAACTGGTTGTCAACACCTACTTCATATTCAATGTAAGCAGATAGATAAGTATTGAAATCACCTCCTGCGTTAGAGAATGCGGTAGAGGTTATTACATCTGTCAGAATGAATCTTCCGGCCACGCTTTGCGTATGTCCGTGATCCTTATTGATTCTATCCATTGCATCTTCCGAACATCCGGAAAAGACAACTGATAAAACAGTAGCGGCAAAAATGCCTTTGATTATATTATATGTTTTCATCTTTCTTTTTAGCTAATTAGAATTTTACATTAAATCCAAAACCATAGCTGGCTGTTCCCGGAAGAGAGAAACGTTCGAATGCACCTCCCATATTGTCATTACCCTGTGAAGCTTCCGGATCGAAGCCTTTCATTTCAGACCAAACCAAAATGTTGCGGGCAAAAACATTCACATTCACATTCAGCCATTTCTTTGAGAATACCGGATAGCTTACTGATAATTCACGCAGTTTGATATAAGAATTATCATAAATGTAGGATTCGTCAATGGACCTTCTTCTTGTGAAATATGCTTGAGCGTCTGTTACCTTTATATCATTGGGTGCATAAATTGAGTTACCGTCTGCATCTTTTCCTGTTTCTTTAACGGAGTTTTCCACAATGAATTCGGTATTACGCATATCACCAGATAATTTGCTCACACCGTAATAGTTCATTTCACCTGCGGTACCACTATACATCTGTCCTCCTTGTTTCCAGTCGAATACTGCAGAAATACGGAACTTGTACAATTCGATATTTGTATTGAAACCTAAACGGAAGTCAGGAGATACAGTTCCGATAACCGCATCTTCTCCCTGCATGGGAAGTCCGTTTTTGTCTACTACAATCTTGCCTTCGTCATTACGCATATAGCTTTTTCCATAGATCACAGGGAACTTGTCACCAATTCCGGCACGTACCTGCGGAGTTACAAATCCTCCTAACATAATACTTTCTACTCCTGGAGCCAATTCGTCTACGTAATTGTCGATTTTGGAGAAGTTGAAAGCGAAGTCGAGTTTGAAGTTTTTGGTATCTACCGGAGATACGCCCAATGTCAACTCGTGGGTATTTGTGTGGATTTTACCTCCATTCATTATCATACTTGAGGCTCCGGTTGAACCTGCCAAAGGAACTTCGAATATCTGATCTTTCACATTCTGACGTGAATAGGTATAATTCAAGGTTACCAGTCCGTTTAAGAAAGTAAGATCTGCTCCCAGTTCGTATGATTTTGTATTTTGTGGTTTTAAGTTAGGGTCATATACCTTATAATATGGAATGTAAGCCATTGCTCCATTAATTGGATAAACAATAGGATTTCCCATATAGAAGCCGCCACCATAAGACGGAGTATAATAATAACTTTGAGTATAATCACCGGCCATACCAACTTCTGCATAAGAAGCACGTATCTTACCGAAAGTCAATATGTTATTCTTCAGGGGAGCCAGTTCGGTGAAGATGAATCCTAATGACACTGAAGGATAAGTGAAAGAACGGTTGTCACGTGGCATGCTTGAAACAATATCGTTACGTATACTTCCACTTAGATAGAGCATGTTTTTCCATGCTACTGACAAGTTGGCGAAATTACCTACCGTCCGTTTCTTGTTGTATTGGCTTTCGTTGGAGAATACAGAAGCATTATTCAGATGATTCCATCCGGGGAAATTGAAATTCATGCTATATGCGTATTCATATTTTGTCTTTTTATCCACAAACTCATTACCAATCAATGCATCCAAGGTCCATTCTTCGTTGATATTCCATGTGTAAGCGGCAGTTAACAGTGAGTTTAATTCATTAACAGTGTAATGGTACTCTGAATCTTCACCTGTAGGTGCCCAAGTACTTCCATATCCGTAGATTTCTGAATAGTTGGTAGTGTAAGCGTCATCACCGATCTGGTATTTAATATCCAGTTTGTGGTTGTCTGTTCCAAATTTAGTAGTATATTTCACGAAAGCATTTCCGAAGAAACGTTGTGAACGTTCGGAGAACTGGTTATTGTCAACTGCCCAATATGCATCGTCGATCCAGCTGTCTCGATATGTATTTTGTGTGTAAGGGTCGCCTTCTATGTGAGAAGGAATACCGGCCATATTATAGCTGACGGGTGCATTATAGATCGTAGCAACCACACTGGTGTTGGCTGTAGACTGTTTGGAGATTTTTGAAGTCACAAAGTTTCCATTAAATCCGGTAGTCCAGTTAGGATGGAGTTGTGCTTCGGCGGACATTTTCACGTTATATCTATCCATACCGGTTGATGGAACGATACCATTACTGGTGGTGTTACCCAAAGAAAAGGAGTAGTTACCTTTGTCGAATCTCTGGGCTACATTGACGTTATTGCTCCAAGATACACCTGTTTCAAAAAAGTCCTTCATGTTGTTATATGCTTGTGGAGTAGCCCACGGATTCATGCCGGCAGCTGCAAGTTGAGGAACATAGTATTTTCCGGACTGTTTACCATATTGGCTGGTGTAACTGTTGTCTGTATTTCCTCCGTAGGTAGGGTCGTTAGCTAATTCGGAAATCTTAGGACCCCATGCGAAAGGAGATGACGGATCGAAAGTACCGCCTGAACCTTGTGCATATTCTTGTTGCAGTTCCGGAAGAGTTGAAATCTTATCAAAGGAAAGGTTAGTACTGAAAGTAATAGTCGGTTTTCCTTTATCTGCTCCTTTACCACTTTTGGTGGTGATAACGATAACACCATTGGAAGCTCTCATACCATACAAAGCAGAAGCGGCTTGTCCCTTTAATATATTGATACTTTCTATATCATTAGGGTCAATGTCGACAGCACGGTTAGCATAGTCCGTTCCATACGCTCCATCGGTAAGAGAAGTACTCACATCTGCGGTAGAAGCGATAGGCATACCATCAATTACATACAATGGAGTATTGTCTCCAGTGAAAGAACGAGAACCGCGAATCGTGATCTTTGAAGAAGCACCCGGCATACCTGATGATGGGGTGATGTCAATACCTGATACTTTTCCTTGTAAGGCTCCCGCTAAATCTGTATTAGCAGCACGTGTCAACGCATCTGATTTGACGTCTTGTACGGCATATCCCAATGCTTTCTTCTCACGTGAAATACCCATAGCGGTAACTACTACTTCGTCTAGCTTTTGGGCGTCAGCCTTTAATACAACTCTCAAATTTGGCTTAATAACGACTTCTTGTGTTTGCATTCCGATATACGAAATCTGCAAAGTCTTTGCAGAACTTGGTACATTCGACAAATTAAAAT
>OGEA01000928.1_pt1 | contig 15760 bp, 15 predicted proteins | sample 1570531 | NCBI WGS metagenome assembly OGEA01 (sample SAMEA2581973, study PRJEB24529) | metagenome | biome: Human gut stool | place: China | collected 2011 | reverse complement strand
CCCATCTGGATAGCGTTCAGCATATTGGTGATGCCGACTTCCGTTTCCTTCAACTGCTTTTCGTAGATGGGCAAATCCGTGCTTTCCTGATTTTGCAATTCCATGACTTTGGCAATGATGGCATTCATGGAAGCGTCATCTTCCACCAGCTTCATGGTCTCGTTGACCACCAGATCTTCCAGCCACTGTTTCCGCACAGCCTTTTTATCACAGGTCTTTTTCTTCTTGGCGGCGGCACACTTGTAATAGGTATACATTTTCCCGGTGTGGCTGACACCGCTTTCTCCGAACATCAGCGCTCCGCACTTGCCGCAGTACAGCTTTGTGGTGAGAAGATAGCTTTCCTCTGCCTTATGACGGGCAGGGGCCTTTTTATTTTTCGCCAGCTTTTCCTGCACCTTGTCGAACAAGTCCTCTGACACGAGAGCCGGGATCGCATTGGGCTGTACCACATCCCGCAAACGCAATTCGCCGATGTACCGGCGATTACTCAGCATCCGCTGAATCGTATTGTAGGACATCTCCCCGCCCATTGAATTTTTGATGTTGTGTGCCTTTAACCAATCCCGCAGGTCAGTCATGGTCGCACCGTCCGCATACTTCTGGAACGTCTGCTCCACATACGGAGCCAACAACGGGTCGGGCTGGTAATGCCGGGTCTCATCGATCATGTAGCCAAACGGAATCGTGCCACCATTATAAATACCCTTGAGAGCATTCTCGGTCATGCCACGCACGACCTTTTCAGACAGGTCAGCCGAGTAGTATTCCGCATAGCCCTCCAGAACAGACTCCAGAATGATGCCCTCCGGGCCAGCCGAAATGACTTCCGTAGCCGATACCAGCTTCACACCATTGCGTTTCAGCTGGGTCTTGTACCGTGCGCTGTCGTAGCGGTTTCGGGCAAAGCGGTCGAGCTTCCAGACCAGAACGATGTCGAACAGCTTTTTGTCGCTATCTTTATAAAAGCCGCCATCATTCTCAGATCGTCCAGTTCTGGCTTGCCGACTGCAGATCCACCATGTGGGCATACAGTCCCTTCCGGGCGTACAGCTCTGCCGGGCTGCCCTGCTCGGCCACGATGCCACCCGACAGCACCACCACCCGATCCGCACCGGCTACGGTGCGCATCCGGTGGGCGATGATGAGGACGGTTTTGTTCTTTATGAGCCGGGACAGAGCCTCCTGAATGGCAGTTTCGTTCTCCACGTCCAGACTGGCGGTGGCCTCGTCCAACAGAATGATGGGCGCATCCTTCAGGAAGGCGCGGGCAATGGAAATGCGCTGACGCTCGCCGCCGGAAAGAGCACAGCCATTCTCGCCGATGTTCGTGTTCCATTTGTCCGGCAGCTTCTCGGCAAATTCCGCACAGTTTGCCAGCTTTGCCGCTGCCAGAACCTCCTCGTCGGTGGCACCCTTGCGCCCCAGACGAATGTTTTCCAGGATCGTGTTGTCAAACAGGGTCACATCCTGAAAGACGATGGAATACAGGCTCATGAGCTTTTCCGGGTCGATTTGGGAAACCTCCATGCCGCCCACGGTGATGCTGCCCTTCTGGTAATCCCAGAACCGTGCTGCCAGCCGGGAAACAGTGGTCTTGCCGCCGCCGGAGGGGCCCACCAGTGCCGTGACCTCGCCCTGCTTTGCGGTAAAGGAAACATCCCGCAGAACCGTCTCGCCAGAGTTATAGGCAAAGCCCACATGGTCGAACACGATATCGCAGCCCTGATTGGTCAGCTGCTCGCTGCCGGTCTGCAGGGGAGCATCCAGGATCTCGTTCATCCGCCCCACATTGGTGCGCATGGCAATGACCGCCGCCAGATTCTGCAAAGCCCCCTGCATGGGGTCGTACATCCGGGATGCCGCCATCAGGAACAGAAACAGGGTCAGTACGTCGATCCTGCCCTGCACCAGCAGCACCGAACCGGTGAGCGCCACCGACGCAATGCCCAGCTTGAGCACCATGCCGGCGGAGGACACAAACAGCGCTGTTTCCAGCTCTGCTGCGATGGACTGCTTTTCCACCGCCCGGATTTTGCCGGAAAGACCGGACAGATACCGCCGCTCCGCATTGCTGGCTTTCAGGTCCCGGAGGGTCTCGATGTACTCCTGAATGCCGTCCGCACAGGCCATTTTCGCCGCCATGGTCCTAGCCTGCACCTTATCCTGTACCCGATAGCTGCCCACCACGATGGCAGCGGATACCAGAATGACCCACAGAGCCGCCAGTGCCATCCGCCACTCAAAGGCGAACAGGCTCAGGGCAATGAGCACGGTAGAGATGAGGGAACCGAACAGACCGGGGATGAAGTGGGAGCAGTCCTTTTCCAGTACCTCGCAGTCCGCCATGATGGTGCTGGTCAGGTCGGCAAGGTCTCGCTTGCCAAAGAAGGACAAGGGCAGCTTGCGCAGCCGCTCTGCAAGGGTCAGGCGGCGGGTGCCGCTCTCTTTATAGGTGGTAAAATAGGTGCCGTTGTACTGGAACCATGTGGTCAGCAAAATCAGCACAAAGCAGGCAACGCATCCCACCAGATAAAAGGTGCTTCTCCCGCTTGTAGAGCCTGCCAGCAGGTCTTTTACCAGAAGATATAGCAGCCCGGTGGGCAGCATGAACGCCATGTTCTGGAACGCACAGGCCAGAACGCCCTTTACAAGCCCCTTTGCGCCCTCCGGGGAGCTGGCTGTGGCGTGTTGAATTTTTTCGATCATTCCTTACCCCTCCTTTGCGACCTTCCACTGCACCGACGCCTGATACTCCTGCCACATCCGGGCAAACAGACCGTTCTGCGCACACAGTTCGTCCTTTGTGCCGGATTCCACAATCTGCCCATCCTGCACCACATAGATGCAGTCGGCGTTAGCGACTGTGGACAGGCGGTGCGCGATCATCAGCACCGTTTTGCCCTTGGCAAGCTGCGCAAAGGCTGCCTGCACCTTAGCTTCGTTATCCGGGTCGGCAAAGGCGGTGGCCTCGTCCAGGATCAGGATGGGCACATTTTTCAGCATGGCGCGGGCAATGGCAATGCGCTGCTGCTCGCCACCGGAAAGATACACGCCCTTGGTGCCGATGACCGTGTGGATGCCCGCCGGGAACTTCTCCACGATATCCATGCACTGTGCAGCTTTCAGCGCCGCCAGCACCTCGGCTTCGGTGGCCTGCGGCCTACCCAGACGGACGTTGTCCAGAATGCTACCCTTGAGCAGGCGGCTGTTCTGGAATACAAAGGAGATGGTGTCCATCAACTCTTCCTTGGGAATGTCCCGCACATCCGCTTCTCCCACCCGGACGCTGCCGCTCTGCACATCAAAGAACCGGCAGACAAGGTTTGCCAGCGTGGATTTGCCGCCGCCGGAGGGGCCTACAAAGGCCACCGTCTGTCCCGGCTGAATCTCCAGCGAAACGCCCTTGATGACCTCGGTTTTTCCGTCGTAGCTGAAATGCACATCCCGCAACGTGACAGAGGAATCCTTCGGATGCTGCGGAACAGCCTGCACCTGCATGGGCGCCGCCTCCAGCACCGAGTCGATGCGCGCCAGCGCATCCGCTACCACCATCTTGTTCTCACTCATGTACATTATACGGGTCAAAGTCAGGGAGATCACCGGCGTGATGATGATATAGAACAGCAGGTTCAGCAGAAACTCCGGGGTGACGCCGTGGGTCGTGAACAGCAGCCCGCCCGCGATCAAAAAGGCGAACACCCCGTTGACGGCGGCGGTATAGAACATCATGGGCAGTCGCAGATCTTTGGTGTAGGAGATGACCTACTTTTCGTACTCATCAATGGCGGCCTTGAACTTTTTGAAGGAAAACACACTCTGCCCGAAGGTCTTGACCACCGGAATGCCTCGGACGTACTCTACCGCCTCATTGGACATAGCCTCCAGTGCGTTGCCGTACTGCCGCATTTTTTCAACCATCCGCTTGCCGGTCATGGTCGCCATGATGAGGAAAGCCAGCACCACCGGCGCAAGGCTCAGCAGCCCTAATCGCCAGTCGAACGCCAACAGCAGCACCAGCAGCCCCACCGGGGTGACGATGGCGTTGTACTGGTCGGGCAGCTGGTGGGCCAGATAGGTCTCGGCTGCTCCTGTGCTCTCGTGGATGATCTTACGCAGCTTGCCGCTGCCGAAGTTCTCGGCAAAGCCCAGCGGCAGCACCGCCAGATGCTCCGACACCGCCAGCCGCAGATTGGTCGCCACCCGAAACGCCGACAGATGGGAGCACATCAGCGCCGCAATGTAAATGAGGTAAGACAGCACTGCAAACAACACTGCCATCCAGCCGTAATGGGGGATGTTCACCGCCTGTGCATAGTTTGGCGCGGCGTTCAGCACATCCCGCAGGATCTTCCAGATGTACACAAAAGGCACCAGCGCCACCAGCGCACTGACCGCAGACAGCACCCACGAAGCGTAGGTGAAATATCGGTAGTTCCCTGCATAGCCCATCAGCCGGGAAAAGTCCGATCGTTTTTTCAATCAAATCACATCCTTACCGTAATATTGCCATGCGTACCGCCTGACATGATCGGGTGCGCATGTGCCGTTTATTCTGCCTCAGACAAATTTTCTGTGGCGAAAAGTTCAATGACATTTTCCATGGTTGCCTGATCATAGTCCTCTGCGATGGCGGCAGCATTCCAATAAGCATAATTTCCTTCATACCAGCTCTGCAGGTCGTCGAGATCCTCTGCATAGCGGAATTCCAGATGATACGTCGTTTCCATCGTATCGGGCGCAAAGGCAAAGTAGGTAAACTCCCCGGAATCCGCATCCTCGCTCTGGTAGAAGAGGAAGCTGTTTTCATTGTCCACATCCAGTTTCTGGTAGGTGTGTGCAAACACTTCCTGTCCTTGCGCATCCAGACCGGTGATGGTGTCGCCATTCATCACGAATTTTTCCACGCCGCCCAGAAAATAGCAGTTGAACGCCGTGCTGTCCGGATCTGCTGCATATTTTTCAACAGCCTCCTCGCCATACGGCTCTGCCATGCACATTCCCAGCAGCATATCCGTAGCCGATTCCGCATTGTCCTCGCCTACCAGCGGAGTCGCAGCGTCGATCCACAAATTCCGGTATTCACTCTTTGCCATCTCCGGGAACAGTTCCACATAAGTCCCGCTGATACCAGACAGATAATCCTCCGCATCCATTACCTGACTTGCGGAAGCCGAAGAAGCCACCGAGGAGGAAACGCTGGATGCCGAAGACGCTGTGCTTGCGCTCTGCTGGCCGCAGCCGACAGCAGACAGCAGGCAGACCGCAGACAAGGCCACTGCAACAAATTTCTTTTTCATTATCATATGAAAGTACCTCCGGTTTTAAAGTAAGTTTGTTCTAACCGCTCTGTACTTTAGCATATTTTTCGGCCGTGGACTACTCCATTCTGATTTCCCTGCTCCGTTTTGCGAGTCCATTTGCGTGGGTGCGGTACTGCGACGGGGTCGTTCCATATCGTTTCCGGAAAGCCTCCGAAAACTTGCTGGCGTTGTCATATCCTGCATTCTGTGCGATCTGCGTAATGGGCTTTGCGCTCCGGACAAGCTCTACGGCAGCCTGTTCCAGACGGTATTCCTTGATATAGTGGTATACTGGCACACCGTAGACCTGTTTGAACATTTTTTGCAGGTGCGAAACCGAGATCCCGTGTTCTTCTGCCAGCTGCGCAAGGGAGACATACCCCTCCCGGTTTGTCAGAAGGTGATCCCGGAGATGGTGTGCCAGTTCGGTCTGTTCGGTAGAACAGTACAAGTCCGTTCCTTCCTCCTGCGGAATGCGGCTCAGCAGCATCAACAGCTCCACCACCTTGAGCCGCAGGAACCGGAGATCCATGTAGGGCGCATTTTCGTACAATTCCCGGAAAACGTGCTCACAGCGGGGTCCTGCCGTACCGAACATGAACCATCGGTTTCCCAGAAGATTCTGCTTCAGTACCGCAAAATCCACCGAAAAGCCCGGTGCGTTCTTCTCAAGCCAGTTCTGAGCGGCTGCTGGATCAACTTCCAGACACAGCCCTTCGTAACAGCCCAGCGGGAACCGTGACTCTGAACGTGTTCCATGCCGTCCGTCGTAGCAGCTGACGGCCATATCCCCCGGCTTTAGCAGAACGCTATCGCGCATGGAAAAGCTGGTTTCAAAACGGCCATTGATGCAGAAATTGATCTCTATCATACCGATCTGCGTGCGGATTTCCGTATAGGTCTCCATCTCCAGCCGCAGCAGCATGATCCCCACGCCATCAAACAGCCGGTAATAGTGAATTTCTCCACTTCCGGCCGCATTTTCAAAGCCGCCTGTTTGTCCGGGATTATAGGGAGTGACCCCCGTTTTGTCATGAAAAATGATATCAATCATACTGTTTATTCAATCCGATCTCCACAATCCATCTTTTGCAGGGCTTGGAATGGCAGCTGTGGTCAACTGGCAGATCTCTGTCTTTCATGTTTTTCCTTTCTTCGCCCCTTGCATCGCAATTTTCTCAACCATGCGCTATCCCAGTGCCACATCCAGTACCATCATCACGCTGAAGCCTACCGCAAAAACACCGTGCCGACGTTAGAGTGCTGCCCCTGCGACATTTCCGGGATCAGCTCCTCCACCACCACATACAGCATGGCTCCGGCGGCAAAGCTGAGCAGATAGGACAAAGCGGGCACCACAATGCCTGCCGCCAGGATCGTCAGTACTGCCCCGATCGCACCGAGATATACCATCGAATCAGCTTTTTCGGTTTCTCCGTCTTCATCTTTTTTGCCTCCGATTGCAGTTCATGATTCTGCTTTTCATTTGGGCAATTTCCAACTTCTTAGAAAATCAAATGGACAATACCGCCGACAATTGCCGCTCCCGCAACCCAGATCAGCGCCAGTATACTTCGCTTTTTCAGCACCTGCCTCCAGGTCTGCACGAACGACGCATCTTCAAGCCCTGGCAGCACCCAAAACTGGCTGTGCCCGACCCATAGCTTGTCGATTACAACGCCGTCATAGATATTCATGACCTCAAGAAACAGCAGCGCCTGCCAATAGGCCTCACCAAAGGAGGAAGCCCCGTTCCACAAACCGATGATCAGCACAAGAGCAGCAAGCATCACGATAAAGAACGGTATCATAAAGCATTTTCGTTTCCGGTTCATCGTATTGCGGTCGACCAGTCCCAGTTCGGTGGCGCGATCCTGCACCTCCTTGGGATAAAAGTACAGTCCATTGACAGCACCACCGATCACAGCGATTTTTATCATTGCGGTAAACAGCAGACAATAAAGCAGCAGTTGCAGTACGATCATTGTTTTTCTCCTCTCAGTCTGCGTGCGAATCGGGCATATGCTCCCATTTCCTTCGTCTTCCATCGTGGTTCATACAAAACAAGAAAGTATGCCAGAAATACCATGTACCGAATCGTTTGATTTCCATTTCAATATGCCGCCCACTATTATCTGACCTTCATGCAAAAGTCGCAGCGGTCATTTCCACGCCCCAGCGTCATGCTTCTCTCCCAGACCAGCTTCGGATGCAGTCCGGTATAGCTGATGTCATCACTGTCGCAAAAGCGCGGCACAGCTCCGGACAGCCGTATTCTGTGCAGGTGTCGTGATAGGGACACTTCATCATATCCACACGCCAGATGCCGTTACCGGTCTGCAGTTCTTTTGGGGCAAAGCCCGCCGCTGGGCCGAAAACGCTCCGGGTGGATTTGACGAAAACGCCGGGAACAAGGCGGTAAAGCCCCGGTATGTGCAGCAGGGCGGCAAGCTGTTTGTGGCTCGTTCTCGCCAAGCGCTCCACATAGCCGTGAACGGTTTGCAGTGCCTCCTCTTTCGGCATGACCCGCTGCAAGGTCTCGTAGGCCGCAATGCCCGGCAATATCTGCCGCTTGAGGTGGTATTGCTTTTCCTTGCTTGCATCTGCATTTTCAGCCAGCAGCGCACTCAGGCGCATATCGAAAGCGGCGTTCAGCTGCTTCGCCTGCGCAGGAAAGCGCAGTGCCGCAGTCTCCCGGAAATCACGGGAGAGATAGGTTTCCTTCCTCTTCATCGTCCGTTACCCTTTCTTTTTGTACCCGCAGTCGCAGTAGGGCCCGCCGGAGGCAAGGGTGTACTGCCGCACAAAGTCGGTCACGCCGCCCGCTTCGCTCATGGTGTAGTCCAGACGGCACAGGGCGGGGGTCAGATCGTACAGACCCAGCTCCTTCATCAGCACACAGATGCCGCATTTTGTAAAGCGTCCCTCGTAGCCGCTGCCATCCGGGTATTCGTAAAACTCCATGTTCCACGAATAGGGGTTGCGGTCGGCGGCTTTCAGGGCGGCGGTTGCCTTCATAGCGGCAATATCCTTTGCGGTGAACTTGCTTTTTCCGCTTTTGCGGCAGAACCACTTCATCAGCGGCGTCATCTGAGCGTTCTCATAGTATACCGTCAGCGCCTCTGTATCCGGCCGCTTCGGCATACAGAGAACGAACGCCCCCAGCATGGCGCATCCAATGATGTTCATGCTGAACCGATCACCTTTTTCAAATTTGGGCAGCTTTGCGATGATCTCTTTGTATTTCGGCTTGGCGGTTTTGGTGATCTGCTTTGCAGTGACTGCATCATAGCCCAGCACCGCTGTCAGCTGCGTCTGAAACGATCTGGCAAACACCGCCCACATGGCCATGGGCATTCCCATCCAACGCATCTCACTTTGCTCCTTTCCATTCCGCTAACACCCGGCACATCCGTTTCTCGATGTCTATCCGGGTCTGGCGGCATTCCTTCGGATATTTTTTTGCTGCCTGAAACGCGAACTTCACAAATAGACCGGAGCCAACCGGCAGCATGATTTTCAGCATCCCCTCCGGGAAAACGAAGTGGGTGCCGTGGGCATAAACCATCGTCTCGATCTCGCATTCATGCGGTTTTTCGGCAAGGCGCTTTTCCATCCGGCGGATATACTTTGCGGTGTCCCACAGCGCATCGTCCTCCGCGCCGATCAGCAGCAGCTTTCCCCGGATGTTTTCAACGGGAATGTATTCTTCCGGCTCGATCGGATGAGCTGCCTCGGAATCGTCAAACAGCTTGCGGGAGTTTACCATATCGCCGGTGCGTTTGCTCTCGGCGGCGATGCAGTGCCAATAGTCGGGATGCTGATAGCAAAACGGCATATAGGGCAGCGGCTTGCCCCGGTAGGAGAACAACGACTCGCCCTCGACCGGCCATTCCTTGCAGCCGTCCCTTTTGCCCTGCAGAAAGCCCTGCCACACGAAGTCGCTGGGTGTCATGGCAATGGTCAGGGTGATATCCGGGAACATGGCAGCCGCTGTCAGCGCAAGCGTTCCGGTGGTCGATGCACCGGCAACGCCGATCTTTCTGTTACCGTTAGCTTTCAACCATGAAATTGCCGTCTCCACACGCTCAAGCGGGTAATTATGATGTCCGTAATCTTTTTTCGCGGGCGACATTGTGAGCACGTTCACGCCGCACCCGCAAAGCCATTTCACTGCCGAGCGCGCAAGCCGATCCTCCGGATCATCCCCGATCATCGTGATGACCGCACAGTCTGAACCGCCGGCACACGCCCAATACGCACCGTAAAAGCCATTGAGTTCCACATCAAAGTGCAGGTGTTTCATGCTCTCCCTCCAAATCCGATCTTCACGATCTGCATTTTCATCCCGTTATCCCTGACCTTTGCAAGGAATCGGAAAAAGCCGCTGACGGAAGGGTCTTTCCGATCACTGTACTGTCATCATTGCCGCCAGAACCATCGCTATGACTGCCATGCCCACCGTGCCGAATAGCCACTTTTTCTGCTTGTCTTTTGCAGTAATGTAGGGCTTCAGATCTTCTGTTCCGGGGATCGTCCATACGTTCGTGTGCCCCACCCAATAGCCGTCAACCAACAGGCGGTCCATGATATTCATAACGGACAAGATAACGAGTAACTGCCAGAAACCCCGAACAAAGCCCTTTGCACCGTTTATCCCATAGACACAGACCAGCACATAGCCGATATAGCCGGGAATGCAGACTGCTTTGAACAGCAGGCTGTTGCGTCGGATGCGTTCCGGGCTTGTAAGCCCCAGTTTTACGCACCGCTGCTGCACCGCCGGGCTGTAAAGATGCACCATCCCAACAGCCCCTTTGCGGATGCCCGCAGCGCAGACCAGAACCAGCAGTGCCCCCAGCCCAAGACCTTCCAGAATCACCTGTAAAAGCGTTACTTATTCCTCCTGTATCCGTTTTCATCCCGGTATTCGGGATGTTCCTTTACGTATGGATCCTTATCGCCGCAGATGGTATAGTCGCATCGGCAGCCGTCCACGTAGGTGGTCGTCCGCACGAGCTTGGCATGGAGCAGTTCCATGGACGCATAGTCCACATTGCACAGGGCGGGCATAATGTCCGCAAATCCAAACCGCTTGGCAAATTCCGCCGCCGGACACGCCGTAAATTCATAATAGATGGGCTTGCTGTTTTCGTAAGGCGCAACATCCATCTCGTAATCATGCCATGTGTCACAGTGCTTTTGGGCGGTGCTGAATGCCCGATACATCAGCTTTTTCCAGAATGGCTTGTTGATGTCAACGAATCGCAGCTTCCGGAAGGACGGCAGGATCAGATTTTCTTCTATCTCTTCCATTTCGCGGAATGTGACCACATCCCGGCACACATCGTAAAAGCACATGATGGCGATGCAGTCGTAGGTGCCGCCTACGCCGTTGTGAAAATTCTTTTTACCGCCGAGGTCGGTGCGCCACTTGGAAAGAAGCTCTGCGTATCTCAGCTGCACCTGCTCCCAGACCACCTCGCGCTCCACCTCCGGATAGTGCAGAGCGATTTTCGCCAGAATTTCCTTTTTGCAGGGTTTGGAATATAGTACATGGCAGCTACGGTCAATTTGTAATTCGCTGTCCTTCATCTTCCCACGCCTTTCAGAAAACCGCTCTTTGCATTTTCTTCGGTGTCGTCCGATTCGTCGTAGGCATCATAGGGCGCCGATGGGTCGTGTATTCGTTTTTTGAATGGTGAACAGCGCTTGTCTTTGTGGGCAAACGCAAAGGCAAAATTGTCCGTCCATCCCGTATGACCGGTGATGAAATATGGATGCAGCCCACGTGCGCGCAGTTTCCGCTCCAGCTCCGCCAGTGACTGCACAGCCAGCTTATTGTCCTCCGCCAGCGAGGAAATGAAGCTGTAGCCGCCGTCCGCGCCAAACCACAGCGTGTCGCCGGTAAAAAGGTACTTATCGTCAATGAGGTAGACCATATGTCCCCATGTATGACCGGGAACCAGAAAACACTTGATCCTGATGCCGTCAATATCAAAAACCTCTCCATCGTGAAGCAGCTGCTTTTCGTTGTAGATGGTCACTTGCGGCAGCTTATAGAGATGATAAATAACCTTGCGGCGTGCTTCTCCGATCAGATACCGGTTCTCGATCTCGCTTATGTACAGCTTTGCATTCTGAAACAGCCCCGGACTGTCCGCCTCCACCGCACCCACATGGTCGGTGTCCTGATGGGTGATAAGGATATGGTGTATCGACTTCGGATCAATCCCAAGCCAGCCCATTTTTTCGGCAAGGCGGTCGTAGTTATATCCCGCATCGACCATAATGGTCGTATCGCCTTTGCGGTAGAAGAAGATGTTCGCCACCCATTCGCGCACGCAGGCAACATTCTCGTCGATCCAGCCGGTGTTCAAAGGCTTGAAGATTTCCTTGCCCCGGTACATCCAGCTCATTGCTTTTCTTTGAAATTCCGTTGCTTTTTTCGACATGATTACACCTCATTTCTGTGCTGTGATGCAAAGCCAGCCCTTTTTGTTTTTGTGGTTCTGGATCTTACAAAATCCTGCTTGCTCCAGATACGTTTTACCGTTCACAATGCAATGCTTTTTACCAGATGCGCCCACTGCTCCGGGTGACAGGCCAGCAATTCCTCGTGCTGCAAGTTCTGCTCATGGAGAACAGGATGTGCAAAATGCTGCTGATACCGGGCACGATATTTTGCGCCCATTTTCAGGGCGTAAAAAATATGGATCTCGGTACCGGGCACATGGATCTTATCCGGCAGCGGAGTGATAAGATCGGAGTAGAACTGATTTTTACAGCTCTGCATGGTCACATAAGGGCGGGCCTCACCGAACATTTTCAGAAAGGCTTTGACATAATCCCCCGACTCTCTGGCACGCTTATCCAGACGCTTTTGGAGAAATTTTGCCTTAAACTTTCCGTCCCGCACCACAGGGTAGATCAATGGCAGCAGAAAATCAGTCTGCAATCTTGCCGCCAGCGGCGATGCCTGATCCAGATCGGAGCTGCCCAGAATGCCACAGTCCATGTGGATGTTCTGCCGTGCCGCCAGCAGCCCCACAAACGAGCCGCCCAGAGAGCAGCCGTAGGCCGCCCGGATGTGACCGCCGCAGTGGGTCTTGAGGTAGGCCTCGATCTTTTCGGTCTCCTCCAGCATGGTGGGAAATTCGGTCTGTTCAGTCTCATCAAAGCCATCGTAGCTGACGCACAGCACCCGGAAGCTGTCAGCCAGAAGCGGGATCACGGCACCGAAATTGCTTTTCCAATGGCAACAAGTGCCCGGCAGCAGCAACAGCACCGGGGCATCCTCTGCACCAAAATGGTAGATCTTCATCCTGATACGCTCCTTCTCTATTTATTTTCCACCTGTAAATAGAAGAGATATATTTCTTCGTATAGGGCAGAGTTTCGAGTTAGCTAAAGCTAACTTTCAGTCTTATAAAAAGCCGCTTCTCAGCGGCCCTTCTGCCAAAATAATACGCCCTGCCGTCTCCTCTGTCAAGAAGTTTAGGCATTTTCGGAGATTTTGAAAGAGATTTCGCTTTCGGGAACCCCCAACCGTCACCCCAGTGCCACATCCAGCACCATCATCACGCTGAAGCCCACCGCAAAAAACACCGTGCCGACGTTGGAGTGCTATCCCTGCGACATTTCTGGGATCAGTTCCTCCACCACAACATACAGCATGGCTCCGGCAAAAAGGTCAATGGCTTTGCGGTATAGCGGGTGCTGTCGGCACCTTTTGCCGAAAAATTAGCCTCTATAAACATCCCTGTTTTTTCTTGACAAGCCCCTGTATGCGTGCTATTTTAAATTTCGTCAAATTAGTTCAACCTAACCATCTGAGGGGCATTACCCCACAGATTTTTTTGCGCGAAATGTTAGGATCAACTAACTATGTGGCAGTGATTCTCTGCCTTTGCGATGAAAGGAGCATTTTTCATGAGAGCAAAGAAATTTCTTTCCCTGCTGCTGTCGGCAGCTATGGCGTTCACTCTGTTGACCGCTACCGCCTTTGCAGCAGCCCCCGCCGAGGAGGAGAACGACTTTTTCGATTTTCTGCTGGGCAAAAAGTACACCTATCTCTATGCTGCCCTGACTTGGGATGAGTACTGGGCAAACGAGACGGTCTATGCTGCCGGCAACGCTGCCGCCTCTGCACAGCTGGACAGCCACGAGGAGCACGACCTGGGCGCATTTGATGCGGTCTCCCGCGCTACCGTCAACCACGGTCTGCACCGCGGCAGCTTCCAGAGCACTGCTGTGATCTACGCCAAGGACGGCAGCAGCTACACCGTTTCCCACTGGTCGGAGGATGGCAAGACCATCTATCTGGCCGATGGCACCACCGTGGGCTGGAACCGGGGCACCATTACCAAGGCCGACGGCTCCACCGTGCAGATGGATCACTACGAGGTGCTGGGCACCAAGTATGTGCCGGTGCGCGTGGCCACCAGCGACCTTGCAGATTTCTGCTCCAAGTACACCGTCGTGGAAAACGGCGGTCAACTGGTGGGCGGCTACTCTGAAAAGAACCTGACCGCCTATACCCTGACGGCTGCGGTGGACGAAAACACCAACGGCCTGAAGTACGCAACCAAAAGCGGCGATGGCTACACCTTCTCTGCCGCGCACACCGGCACCGGTTCCGGCGTGGCAGAAGCCGCCAAGAAGGCTGCGGATGGTCTTACCGTGAACCTGCGCAGCGGCAGCGATGTAGGCAGCTTTGGCGAGTTCATCCGTGTGGACCTGAACGGCAACTACGGCGAGCTGGGCTCTCGGATGCAGTCTGTGATGTGGACCTACTACGGCGATGACAGCACCTACACCCACGCCAAGGCCTCCTACGGCACAAAGTTTGCAGCCGACAACTGGATGCACAAGTCCATGGGCATCCAGCTGGGTCTGAGCGATTCCGCCCGCTGCCAACTGCCGGAGGGCACCGATGGCACCGGCTACTGGACTATCACCATCCGTGCACTGGGCTATGCCGACACGGTGGTGAAGTTCCAGACCACTGCCGAGAACCTTGCCAAGCACGAGCTGGCAAGCGATGCAGACCGCGCCGCTCTGCAGGCTGTGGTCGCCACGGCACAGAGCAAGGCAAAGGCCGCTTACACCGCAGCCAGCTACGCTGATCTGGAGACTGAGCTGGCCGAAAGCGTGGAGCTGCTGAGCCGGGATACCCTGTATAAGGCTGCTGCACTGGAACAGGTGACCCACCTGACCGATGCTGTGCAGAACCTGAAGGCTGCCTGATCCAGCAAAATACAGTACAGAACAGCAAGGTCGCTTGAAGCAGGCGGCCTTGCTTTTCCGTGTCAGGAGAAGATGGAATGAACAAAAAACATTGCAATGCGCTGCTGCCGCTGGTGCAGCTGCTCCCGGCGGTGGCGGCAGCGGCAGCCGTGCTTTTTGCCCTGCCCCGCACCGTGCCGGTGCTGGCCGCCGTGCCGGAAAGGCTGACGGCTGTGGTGGAGCAGCCGGCAGAAGACGCTTCCTCCGAAGCGGAGGAAGAAGTACTGCCCAAGCTGCCCTATGCCGACGGCGTTTACGTCGGCTCTTCCCGGGGCTACGGCGGTGCCGTCCGGGTGCAGGTCACCATGGAAAACGGCAGCATCACGGAGGTCGAGATCTTGGACGCTTCCCACGAGACCAGGCAGTTTCTGCGGCGCGCCAAGCGGCTTCTGACCACCGTGGTGGAAGCCCAGAGCTGGGAAGTGGATGCCGTTTCCGAGGCCACCTACACCAGCCGGGGCATTCTGGGCGCGGTGCAGAACGCCCTGACCGGCGAGGTAGTCAACAACCCCCTGCCGCCGCAGCCGGAACCCGCCGCACCGCTGGTGGTGGAGGAATTTACCGCGCCCTCTACCTATCTGGACGGCATCTACACTGCCGAAGCTATGGGTTTTGAGGGCGAGATCACGGTGCAGGTCACGGTGGCAGAGGATAAGATCACGGAGATCACGGTTCTGAGCGCCGAGGACGAGGAAGAATATCTCTCCCGGGCAAAACAGGTCATCCCCGCCATTCTGGAAGGGCAAAGCCCCAATGTGGATGCCATTTCCGGCGCGACCTACTCTTCCACCGGCATCCTGAACGCGGTCAAGCTGGCACTGGCAAAGGCGGCTGTTGCCCCGGCAGAGAAAACCGCCCCGGCACAGGAAGCATCGGAAGAGACGGCAGAAGAAGCCGCGCCGTCTGAAGCAGCAGAGCCCGGGGAAACGCCGGTCACCGCGCCCACCGTGGAGGTGGTGCAGCCGGAGGAAAAAAGCGCCGTTCCTGCATGGCTCAAAGAAATATGGCAGCAGCTTTTCCCGGCAGATGCACCGGCATCCTCTGAACCGGAACCGGCATCTTCTGAGGAAGTGCTGCCGGCACCCGAAGCGGTACTGCCGCCGGAAGAGACCGAAGCCGAACCTGAAACGGAAGGAGCAGTGGAATGAAATACAAGAATTTTCTTCTCC
>OGEA01000921.1_pt1 | contig 15900 bp, 9 predicted proteins | sample 1570531 | NCBI WGS metagenome assembly OGEA01 (sample SAMEA2581973, study PRJEB24529) | metagenome | biome: Human gut stool | place: China | collected 2011 | reverse complement strand
TGATCGGAAACATCGTCAAATTCAATGCGTCTATCTCCGGCGCGGAAGTAGGTTGCCAAGGTGAAGTAGGCGTTGCCTGTGCCATGGCATCGGCAGCAGCCAACCAATTATTCGGAGGTAGTCCGGCACAAATTGAATATGCAGCAGAAATGGGATTGGAACATCACTTGGGTATGACTTGCGACCCTGTATGCGGATTGGTACAGATTCCCTGCATCGAACGGAATGCCTACGCTGCCGCCCGCGCACTCGACGCAAATCTTTATTCTGCCTTTACGGACGGTATGCATCGTGTATCTTTCGACAAGGTAGTGCAAGTGATGAAACAAACCGGACATGACCTTCCCTCACTCTACAAAGAGACGAGTGAAGGAGGATTGGCCAAAGATTACCAGCAAATGTAAACCTACAATTATAGTGACGCTATCTTATCGGAAGACCGTCACTATACTAACAAAAGAGTGACGCTATCCTGACAAGATACCGTCACTCTTTCCATTTCAGTTAAATGGATAAGAAATTATTCAGCCGGAGGCCAAATCGTATCATCCCCGTTACTGATATCCTTTTCGTGCAGCAATCCACCATCCTGCGAGAAAACCAGTGAATAGCGCCGGCTTCCCTGCTTCACCTGAATGACAGATTCCGTAGGATTCTGCGGATAAACGAGTACATAGACATCGGTCACCACCCAAGAACTATATTTGGTATTATTGAAAGCAGTATATACAGCCGGAACTAAACTATCTATCCTTTCCAGTTCATTTTCTGTCATCAGCCAATTCGCATTCCCGTCAAACCAGACTTCCAGTTCGTCATCGGCCACCCAGCAATCGGCCACATAATACACATCTTTCATTTCCCATTCTATATTCTGAGCTGCCGGATATAATTGTTTCAAGGCTTCCGTAATATTGGAAGGCGGATTGAAAGCCGGATCATCATCTTCATCGGAACAGGCGCCGAATGAAAGGGCAGCCAACATCAGAACCACCGCCCAGGCGCCAAACTTAAATCTCAACATAGTTACTTTTTTGGTTCAGGTTTATTATTATACTATCACTTATACTTAATCGTCCGCTTTAACAAACTTCCCTTTCTTGTCAAACTTGAAAGAGACGCCTGTGGACAATTCAACTTCATATCCCTTACGGTCACGCTCTACTTTCGTCACTCCTTCAGCAGCAAAATTATGTGCTTTCAGATAATCAACGGCAAAGTTCGGAACAATACTTGCAGGAATCACCTGTCCTTTTCGGGCACTTACTTCTTCCCAGTTTCCCTTGCTGTCGAATTCTATTTCCGTACCGTCTGTCAGTAACACCTCATATTTGGTAGCCTCCAGCATTTCCTTATCAATCTTGATATGAGACACTTCGGGTTTAGTAAAATGACGGTTAATAAAATTGCGTGCCGGAAGCGGTAACTGATTCATGTCTTTAGTTATCACATCAGCAGCCCATGAAAACTGTACGGCAACAATAGCCAACACGAGTAAAGATAGAATTTTCTTCATAATCATTATTTTTTTAACGTTAATACTATACTTTATTTTATACTGCAAATAACGATACAGATTTAGGAAAGATTTGGGAATAACCAGAGATCACATTCTTTTTTGTGTTCTTTAACTTTCAGTCTTGAATTTACCCCATAAAAAAGATCCGGATGCCCACTCAGGAACATCCGGATCGCTCTCTCTTCACCTTAACTTTTAACCTTAACTATTTACCTATTTATCTTTCCGAATATCCTGCGAGATTGTAGCAAACGGGAACGGTACTATCACCTACGCGGTAAATTCCGAACTTAAAGTAATACCCGTCTTCGTCGTTACGTCCAATCAGAATCTTCTCATTATCGACAATGTGTTTGCTCACTTTCTTACCTTGCTCCTGATAATCCATCCGTACATCCAGCATGCCCGGTTTCACAATCGTTTCCGCTTCCTTGCCATAGACCGTCCAGTCGATATGGACACGGAAAGTAATCCAGCAGTCTTTCGGGAAATCGGCAAAAGGTAATTTGTAGGCAATGGTGGATGCCTTGTATTCAGAAGTCAGCGGTTTCATAACGGGCGTCTTTCCCGGGTTTGCATTGCAACGGTCATCTTTGTCTGTCAGCCATTTACGGTCGGAGTTTGCTTTGATATAAAACAGTCCTCCGGAAAATCCGAATGCCAATGGCGGGTATCCTCCCTGTTCAACCAACCATCCGTTGGGTTTTCCTGCCTTATATACAGGTTTTCCATTTTTATCTTTCACCGGATTACCTTGTTTATCCAGCTTGGCTACTTTCTCGTGCCCTTCATTCTTTTTAAAGATCGTAGTCTTTTCCAGTTCAACGAACTCGTCAATCGTCAGTTTCTTCACTTCGCCCTGTGGAGTTTGTACCAATGTACGATCCGGCATCCCATGCCATTGGGCAAAAATTGTCGAGACATCGCTACCCAATGAAGAAGGAATATATACGGCAAACTCATAGTCGCGGGAAGCTCCTTGCGGACAAATACCTTTCCCATGATGATATACAGTTTTGGTAATCTGTGCTTTCTGATAAACATCGGCAGGCAGGCCTTTGAAATCATCGGAAGTTGCATAACAATAAGAAAATTCCGCACGCCCTTTTGTTTCCCCTTTGGCATATCCTGACAGGGTGTTATCATCTTCCTTCAATTCAAAACGATAGGAAGGCTTACCGTTGAACATACGTGTAAAGTCGCGTTGAATTGCATGAGGCTTTTTAGTCCCTACTGCTACCCAGCAATCGTCTATAATTTGATTGACGCGTGCCGAATCCGCCTGCACGTTTACCCGTTCCGTAAGCGGAACCAACGTTTGTGTATCTTTGGTTTGAGCGGTCAGTGCCGTACATCCTACTGCTACCACACAGATAGCAAAAATGTTTTTCTTCATTCTATTCGGTATTAAGTTTGTTGACGGTGCAAAAATACGAAAGGCAACCTCATCGGCTGCCTTTCTTTTGTCTCAAATGTTCTCACATTTGTGTAATTTTACTGTCAACACCCGCCTACAAACTTAATTGGGGGCTTCATCGTCATAATCTTCTTCAAGTATATCTACTTTCTGTATACTCATTTTTCCATCGGCAGTGATCGTTATAGAAAGCGGCATATACAAATCAGTCTGCGGATAACAAACACTCGCTGCATACACAATTCCCTGCGGAGTGGTCTTGTCATATACAATGCCTTCCAATATAGACTTAGATAGGAAGTTCGCATCGACTACCGATGAAAAATCATTCTTGGTAAAGGTCTTGTTCAACACGGTTTCGTTACCACGCGTCAGGTGCAACACTATTTTATTATCGACATAGGTATCTCCCATCTCGTTTGTCACATGGGGCAGATTTTCATCCGGAGTACGCGAAACGAGGGAATGATAATCTTTCCCCTTAAATTTAAAGTCGGTTTCGCTCTTAGACGTCTGCATACGCTGCAATCCGTGAGCATCCACACTGTCTATCATCGCCAATGTCGACGTATTATCTGAAGATCCTTTTTTACCGCCACATGCACTCACAGCCACTGCCAACGGCAATAAAAGCCAATAAATTAGTTTTCTCATACGTAAGTTTTCTGTTTATAAATAGATAGCAAAGGAACAAAAAGAGCGGGATATTTACAAGTGTAACCGACATTTTTCCTACATTTGCAGGAAAGAAGGAATACTTTTACAACAATTACAGATTTAAAAACCTGCAAACCTAACACCATGCGCGAACGAATTACAACAATTCTTTTTCTCATCCTTGCCTACTGTAGCAGTGGCAATGTGTATGGGCAAAAAGTAAATTATCAGCAATTCGACAACATCTATCTCGGGGCCGAAGCTTCGGTGATTAGTTGCTTCCTGCAAGATAGCGAGGGACTGATATGGGTGGGTTCCAACAAGGGGTTATTCAGTTATGACGGTTATTCCACACAACAGCATTTCACGTATGGAGAACGTACTAACACACGTATCTACTGCGGTATTATAGCAGATAACACTTATTTATATCTGGGAACAGACAACGGGATTCTTGTTTATAACTATCGAACAGACAAATATGAGCAACCGGATACTGATTTTCCAACGGATGTCCGTACCATGGTACTCCAGGGAGATACATTGTGGATAGGTTCGTTGAACGGATTATATACTTATCAGTTAAAAAGCCGTCAACTGAATCATTTCGACAGCAAACAGACCGGATTGCCTCATAACACCATCTATTCCATCATTCATACAAAAGATAATCAAATTTATATAGGTACTTACAACGGATTATGCCGCTATGTGCAGGCAAGTGGAAAATTTGAAAACATCCTTTTGCCCGTTAACCGGGGAGGCAGCAATTTGTTTGTCAATTCTCTGTTGGAAGACACCACCCGACAATGTATCTGGATCGGGATGGAAGGTTATCTCTTCCAATACACTCCCACTTTATGAGAGATGAAGGCGATAGAGGTATTTCATAACAACTCCATCAAATCACTGGCACTGGACGGAGATGAAAATTTGCTGGCAGGTACAGACAACGGGCTTTATGTGTACCAGAATGACAAAGAACCTTTGCAGCATATCATTCACGATTCACGCAATATCCAGTCACTAACCAACAATATTATCTGGAACATATTCTCGGATCAGGAACATAATATCTGGCTGGGAACAGATTATGGCATTTCCCTGTCACGCTATAACAGTGCGCTGCAATTTGTACCGATTTCTCAAATCACAGGCACAGGAGACGGAAATCAGTTCTATTCCCTGTTCCGGGATTCCAAAGGATTCTATTGGTTCGGAGGTACAAACGGAGTGATCCGGTTCACCCATCCTGCAGGCAATAAACACGATGCTATCTGGTATAGAATGGGGGATAAAAACCATCCGTTATCCCACAACCGGATACGACACATCTACGAGGATAGAGAACAGCAGTTATGGATAGCCACAGACGGAAGTATCAACCGCTATGACTATAATACCCATCAATTTGTACACTACAACATCGTAGACAGTACAGGAACTTATAATACCAACTGGGCTTATTACCTGTTTGAAGATACTGACGGGAAGCTTTGGATCGCCACCTGTCTCGGAGGTATCTTTGTTGTGGACAAACATAAACTGATACAATCTGCCGGAAGATCGTATGTGGCCGATCAAAATTATTCCATTCATAATGGGCTGTCGGGGATGTTCATTAATCAGATTGTCCCTGATGCGGAAGGTAATGTATGGGTATTGTTATACAACAGCAAAGGAATAGACAAAATCAATGCCCGTACGCGGCAAGTGACAAAGCTGTTTGCCGATGAATTAAGTGGCGAGAAGAGCCCGAACTACCTTTTACGGGATGAAGACGGCATGCTTTGGGTAGGATTTCACGGAGGGGTGATGCGTATCAATCCCAAAGACTCGAGTCAGCAAAGTATCTCTTTCGGCAATTTCAGCAATAACGAGATTCTGTCTATGACCTCTGTAAAAGAACATATCTGGGTTTCCACCACTAACGGACTTTGGATCATCGACCGGAGAACAATGGATGCCCGCCAGCAAAGCCTGACGGATAAACGTTTCACCAGTCTCATGTTTGATCCGGAAGATGGAAATATCTATCTGGGAGGTGCAGACGGGTTCGGCATATCCCGTCCCGAAATACAAGCCATGAGTCAGCCGGAACACTCCATTTTACTGACTGCCTTATATATCAACAATCAACTGATGTCTCCGCATACCGGAGAGGATATTCCCAACATCCGCTATACCGATGCTATCGAACTAAAATACGACCAGAACAACCTGGCTTTCGAACTTTCAGACCTGCCCTACTCGCTGGAAGAAAAACATGAATTCGTCTACCGGCTGGAAGGTATGGACAAAGAATGGAATTTCCTGCAATCCAACACGAATCGCATTACGTACAGTAATTTGGGTTATGGGGATTATCAGCTGGTAATCAGCAAAGTAGAAAAGAGCGGTTCTCCTTCCGAGCATCCATATATCCTGAATATTAAAATTCTCCCTCCATGGTATTACACACTTTGGGCAAAGATAGCCTACATTCTTTTATTCTTGAGCCTCATTGCCTGGGTTATCAACTTTTTCCGTGTCAAGAACCGTCTGAAAATGGAACGGATGGAAAAAGAGAAGATTCTGGAGCAATCACGCCAGAAAATGGCTTTCTTTACCCATTTGTCTAATGAATTAAAGACACCGCTTAGCCGGATCATCGCTCCTGTCAGTCAATTGCTCCCCGTTGCAGAAGAAGTGCATGAGAAACAGACACTGGAGGAGGTGCAGCGTAATGCAATGAAAATAAACTCATTGATTCATCAGGTATTAAACTTCAACCGGATAGAGGATAATAAAGATTCGCTGCTGATTTTGTCGCGTATCGAACTTGTGTCATTCAGCCGTAGCCTGTTTTCTGTCTATGAGGAAAACAAACAGATCACATTCCATTTCGAGACGAATAAAGCCAAGATTTATGCTGATATGGATGCCATCAAACTTGGAGTGATTTTAGATAATCTGCTTTCAAATGCCGTCAAATTCACCCCGGATGGCGGAAGCGTCCGTCTGTCTCTTTTCTATCGTGAAGAAACGGGATTGTTGGATATCTGTGTTTCAGATACAGGAAGCGGAATCCCGCAACAAGATATTCCATATATCTTCCAGCGCTTTTTCCAGTCTCCACATTCCGGCAATAAGGAAGGTACAGGTATCGGACTTTATCTGGTCAAGACTTATACGGAACTTCATGGCGGTCACATCAACGGAGTCACCTCGAACGAAGGAAAAGGAACTTCCATTGGCCTGAATATCCCTGTCATCGCCGTAGAGAAAGAAGAGATTCCGGCAACACAGGTGAAAAAGCAGTTGGAATCGTTGCCTGTTCTTAAACCAATCGAAGCAGAATCTCAAGATGAGAAATTTCTGTCGAACATTATCCGCCTGATTGAGGACCATCTTTCTGAATCGGAATTGAATGTAAATGCACTTTGTGAATTATCCGGTATCAGCAATAAGCAGATTTACCGGAAAATCAAACAGCTGACCGGAATGTCTCCAGTGGAATACATCAAATCGATCCGGATGAAAAAGGCGGCCATGTTGTTGCAACAAAAGAAATTTACCATTGCCGAAGTGATGTACATGGTAGGCTTTTCCAATCACTCTTACTTCTCCAAATGTTTTCAGGCAGAATTCGGAAAAACGCCACGCCAGTACCTTAATGAAGACCTGTAGAGGCATTTTGGGGCATTTCGTCCTATTTTTATCCTTATATGTCCAATCTGTGCTTTTATTGAAATGACCAATAAATTACTTTTGTTGCTGTCAATAAACCGATAAATTTGATAGCATGAAAAGACTGTTGATCCTTACCTTTATTTGTTTGATATCTGCCTTTGTCAAAGTGCAAGGCAAATCATCCTCTACACCTATTATATATATAGATGGAAATGGGGTGATGCGTTGGAGTGACACCCGCCGGGAGGCTTCCTTTTTCGGTGTTAATTATACGCTGCCTTTCGCCCATGCTTACCGTGCCATTGGATATTTGGAACTGGACCGCAAAGCTGCTATAGACAAAGATGTATATCATATCTCCCGTCTGGGACTGAATGCTTACCGTATTCATTTATGGGATGTGGAACTGACAGACGGACAGGGAAATCTCCTCGAAAACGAGCATCTCGACTTGATGGACTACCTGATTGCCAAACTCAAAGAACGCAATATTCATATTGTGATTACCGCGCAGACCAACTTCGGGAACGGATATCCCGAACGAAACATACAGACGGGCGGCTTCTCCTATAAATATGATAAATGCGATATGCACTCCCACCCGGAAGCTATCGCTGCACAAGAAACCTATCTTCATGGTTTGGTGAAGCACGTCAATCCATATACGGGGTTAGCTTATAAAGACGATCCCTCCATTGTTGGGTTCGAAATCAATAATGAACCTTGTCATTCCGGTACGAAGAAAGAGGTAAAAGCCTATATCAACCGGATGCTGAAAGCGATCAATAAAACAGGAAACCGCAAACCTGTATTCTATAATGTAAGCCACAACGGATATGTAGTAGAGGCTTATTACAAAACTGCCATTCAGGGAACTACTTATCAATGGTATCCCATCGGACTGGTATCCGGACAGACACAGCAGGGAAATTTCCTTCCCTATATAGACCGCTATGATATTCCCTTTTCCGATAAAGTGAAAGGATTCGATAAGAAAACACGGATGGTATATGAGTTCGATCCGGCAGATATCATGTATTCTTATATGTATCCGGCCATGGTACGCACTTTCCGTACAGCAGGTTTTCAATGGATTACCCAGTTTGCGTATGATCCGATGGATATCGCTTATGCCAATACGGAATATCAGACTCATTTCTTGAATCTTGCCTATACGCCTCATAAAGCCATCAGTATGAAGATAGCTGCCGAAGCTGCACGCAGTCTGAAAAGAGGTGAATCATACGGCAGTTATCCACAGGACACTTTATTTGGTGACGGTTTTCGTGTCAGTTATACAGAGGACTTGAGCGAATTAAATAATGGAAAGAAATTCTATTATTCCAATCATACCAACACCCAGCCCAAAGATGCGTCACAACTTGTTTCCATTGCCGGTTGTGGCAGTTCTCCGATCATTCATTATGAGGGAACAGGTGCTTATTTCATGGATTGCCTCGAACCGGGAGTCTGGAGACTGGAAGTGATGCCGGACGCGGTAGTAGTGAACGATCCGTTTGCCAAACCGTCACTCGATAAAGAAGTGGTTACCATCGCTTATGGTGCTTGGGACATGGCTTTGCAAATACCTGATTTAGGGATGGAATTTACCTTTACGGCCCTCAATCAAGGAAATCAGCAGAAAGGAGATGTGACAGACGGGATTATCCGCGGACTTCGTCCGGGTACCTATCTGCTGAAACATAAAAACTGTACGCCCAAACAGAACTGGCAGGCAGACTCTCAATGGAATTCCATCCGCATCGGAGAGTATGTGGCTCCTGCTCCACGTGTGACGGATTATAAAGTCGTTCATACTCCATCGGCAACCACTGAAGCAAATAAGGATTTGACGATTAGTGCACAGGTGGTAGGAACCGAATTCCCGGATTCTGTGATTATCTACACCGATAAGATATCTTTTTGGAATGAGCATAATCCATATATCAAGATGAAACGTACAGGCGGATATACCTATCAAGCAACGATACCCGCTACAGAAATAAAGGATGATTGTTTCAGGTATAACATCATCGTATGCCGGGGCAACAGCACTCGCACTTATCCCACAGGAAATTCCGGTTACAGGAATTCATCATCGGGAATAAAGGGAAATCCACTGGACTGGAATTATACTTCCGGAGCCTATTGGACTACTCGTGTTGTTGCCCCAGATAGTGCGATACCACTATTGACTATTACGGACGCAGATAGCCGGATAGAAGCATACACGCTTCCCGAATGGAATGATCTCCAACGTACTTTGGTTGATTCTTCTCCGGTGGAAAAACCTTTGCTCCGGTTCCGGTTTACTCCTAAAGGAGAAAATCCGCACTATTTCCTCCGCACGTTCGTAAAGAACCTGATTGAAGAAAGAAAAGAAAGAGTAAAGGATTGTAGCGTTCTCTGTATCCGGGTAAATCGCACGAAAACACTTCCGGAAGGATTCAGTGCCGGTTTCGTAACGTCAGACGGATATACTTATAAAAGCCCTTGTCCTGCTCCATCATCGGAGGGAATCATACGGATACCGTTGAAAGATTTACGCCAGACAGACACGGCACTGCTGCCGATAGCTTATCCGACCTTCTTGAAACAGTATTTCCATCCGGAAACGGAAATCGCATTTTTACCGGAAAGGATTGAAAAGCTGGAGCTATCAATGTCAGGAAACAAGAAAGGTTTAGTTGAGATTGAACTAGGAAATATCTGGCTGGAATAATCGTTCTTAAAGTTCCCCGTTGTCGAAGCCTTCGTTCCTCGGTGAGGAAAGGGTCGTTCATCGGTGAGGAACAAGGTCTTCCTCGGTGAGGAACAAATCTTTCGTCTGAACCACGTCTGAAGCCTTCTGAAAGGGGGTAGCAAACGGAAGAGACAGAAAGGGAAAAGCCGCTGATTTTTAAATAAAAAGTAAAAATAAATCTATTATCAATAACACAGTAATTATGAACAGGAATATCTTAAATCTACGCCATCTGACTGTACTACTTATGTTGTGTACAGCCTTTTTAGGAGGCACCATTCCTGCCTTCGCCCAACAAGGAGGCAAGAAAATCACCGGACAAGTGATTGACGAGAACAAGGAACCGATGATCGGAGTAAGTATCCTCATTGTCGGTACTTCTACCGGAACAGTGACCGATTTCGACGGTAATTATACACTCAATGTGCCACAGGGCAGCAAAGAGTTGCAATTCTCTTATGTAGGATATGAAACAAAGGTAGTACCAGTTCCTGCCAACAGTACTACTTTGAATGTCCAGTTGAAAAGTGATTCACAGGTATTGAGCGACGTTGTAGTAATCGGCTATGGTACGCAGCGTAAAAGCGACCTGACAGGTTCGGTAACTAACGTCAGCAGCAAGGACTTCAACATGGGATTGGTCAGCTCTCCCGAGCAACTGATTAATGGTAAGATTTCCGGTGTGCAAATCATGTCCAACAGTGGTTCTCCCACTGCGGGAAGTACGATCCGTGTGCGTGGTGGTGCTTCACTGAACACTAGTAATGACCCTTTGATCGTACTGGACGGTGTTCCTTTGGAACAGGGAGGCATCAGCGGTAATGACGGGAACTTCCTTAGCCTCATCAACCCGAACGATATCGAAAGTATGACCATTCTGAAAGATGCTTCTTCGACTGCCATTTACGGTTCGCGTGCATCCAACGGGGTTATTCTGATTACTACCAAGAAAGGAAGTTCGGATAAACTGAAGATTACATTCAGTACGACAAATTCCATCCAGACACGTACTAAGCTGGCTGATATGCTAAGTTATGACCAATTTGTCAACACTATCCGTACGCAAGGAACGACTGCCCAACAATCTTTACTCGGCACAGCCCATACGGACTGGAATGATGAGATTTACCAGAATGCTTTCGGTACGGATAATAATCTTAGTATCTCCGGAAAAATTGCTAAAAACTGGCCATTTCGTATATCAGTAGGTTATTACAATCAAAGCGGTTTGTTACGCACAGACAACGCAGAACGCTACACGGGAAGCATCATGGTAACCCCCTCTTTCTTCAAAGACCACTTGAAACTGAATATTAATGCGAAAGGGTCTATTAATAACAATACATTTGGTAACACGAATGCCATCTGGGCTGCTTCTACAATGAATCCAACCATCCCCGTTTATTCAGGACTGGATACTTTTGGAGGATACACGGAAGCAATAGACAATACAGGTGCACCAGCCAACGGTGCTGTAATGAACCCGGTGGGACTTATCAAAATGAATGATTCCCAAAGTAACGTAAGACGTTTCATCGGAAATATCGATGCGGACTATCGTGTTCATTTCTTCCCCGATTTAAAGCTACACGCTACATTAGGTTACGACTATGCACAAGGTAAGGGAAGTGTATATGTTCCGGCAGAAGCTGCACAGAATTACACCACTTCCGGTCTGGATTACAGCTACGGTCCACAGAAGAAAGAAAATCGCCTGCTGACTTTGTATGCCAACTACAACAAATTGGTAGAATCGATTAAAAGTAGTTTTGACGTAACAGCCGGTTACGATTATCAGTACTGGAAAGCTACAACTCCGCTTTACTACGAAATGAACACGCTGGGAGAAATACAAAAGACTTCAAAGGCTAAAGACGAACGCCATGTACTACTTTCATACTACGGTCGTCTGAATTATTCGTTCGATTCACGTTATATGCTAACTACCACCATCCGCCGGGACGCTACTTCACGCTTTGCCAAGAATGTACGTTGGGGTACTTTCCCCTCTGTAGCCTTGGGATGGAGAGTGACGGAAGAATCTTTCCTGAAAGATAATAAAGTATTGAGCAATCTGAAAATTCGTGCCAGTTACGGTGTGACCGGACAACAGGACGGTATTGGTAACTACAATTATCTACCTATCTATACTCAAAGCCAAAATGGTGCAGAAGGTATCATGGGAAATGAATATATCCATACCTACCGTCCCAGCTCTTACGTCCCTGACTTGAAATGGGAAACCACTACCTCATGGAATATTGGATTCGACTTCGGCTTTCTGAAAGACCGTATTACCGGTGGCTTTGACTACTACACTCGCCAGACTAAAGATTTGATTGCAACAGTTCCCGCCGCAGCAGGTACCACCTTCGACCGTAACATCACCACCAATGTGGGAAATGTGGACAGTCAGGGTATTGAATTCAGCGTGAATGCAACTCCTATCCAGACAGAAGACTGGAACTGGGATGTCAGCTTCAACATGACTTGGCAAAAGATGAAGGTAAAAAATCTGTCTTTATCTGCCGGAACTGTCGCTACAAATACTTCAGTAGGTCCATATATCGACAGTTACCAAGTACAAACATTAAGTGAGGGATACGCCCCTTATATGTTCTACGTTTATCATCAACTCTATGATGAAAAAACAGGAAAACCGGTAGAAGGTGCCTATCTTGATGTGAATGGAGACGGACAAATCAACTCTTCCGATTTATATCGTTACCACTCTCCCGCTCCGGATTACATTCTCGGTTTCAGTACTTCACTGCGCTGGAAAAAATGGACTTTGAGTACAAGCTTGCGTGCAAACATCGGTAACTATGTCTATAATGCCATGGCTATGAACGCCGGAGCCTGGGAAACAGTAAGCTACAACTCCTATCAATTGAATAACCTGTCTACAAGTTATCTGAAAACCGGATTCCAGACCCGTCAGTACTTGTCCGACTATTATGTAGAAAATGCTTCTTTCCTGAAAATGGATAATCTATCGTTGAACTATAATTTCGGTCAAATCTGCAAAGGATGTAGCCTGAATGTGAGTGCCATGGTTCAGAACGTATTCTGTATCACCAAGTACAGCGGCGTCGACCCGGAGGTTCCTAATGGTGTGGATAATTCCTTCTATCCACGTCCGCGCACCTTCTCACTGAATGTAGGTTTCAACTTCTAACTATTTAAAAACAAGCGAATCATGAAAAAGATATTATATACAGCCTTCTATTTTTGCAGTGCATTATTGCTGAACTCCTGCATAGGCGACTTAGACCAATATCCGCATGAAGACGAAACATCTTCTACGATATATACCAATGCTGAAAACTATAAAGCCGTTTTAGGTAAGATATATGCTGCCATGGTGACCACCGGACAGGAAAAAGGGGGTGATCCAGACTTGAGCAGTAATAGTGGACAGGATTATATGCGTTGCTTCTTCAACCTGCAGGAATGTGGAACAGACGAGGTGGCCTCTACCTGGTTGTCAGGTGATAATGTGAGTGGATTGACTTATTTAAGTTGGGATGCTAATGATCCTTGGGTATCAGACATGTACTATCGGATTTATTATAACATAGCATTATGCAATGAATTTCTCCGTAACGCAACCGATGAAAAGCTGGCAGAATTTAACGAACAGGATCAAACTGAAATCCGCCATTACCGGGCTGAAGCTCGTTTCATGCGTGCTTTATTCTACTACCATGCAATGGACTTATTCCGCAACATCCCGTTCGTAACAGAGAATGACCCGACTGTCGGCTATCTGCCTCCACGTTATACGTCTGCACAAATTTTCAGTTATATAGAATCTGAATTAAATGCCATTACAAATGATATGCTTAGCAAAGGGGATTGTCCTTATGGACGTGCTTCACAAGGAGCCGCCTATACATTGCTTGCCAAACTTTATCTGAACGCAGAGGTGTATATTGAAACGTCGAAGTATACAGAATGTATCGCTGCCTGTCAACAGGCTATCGCACAGGGATATTCATTGGAAGATGACTACAGCAAACTATTCAATGCGGATAATGATAAGCGTACTGCCAACGAAATTATATTCACCTTACCTGTGGACGCTACACATACCGTATCTTGGGGTTCTTCCACCTACATCGTCTGTGGTGCCGTAAGTAATACTTCCGACAAACAGATTCCTGAAAATTATGGTGTGAAAAGCGGTTGGGGAATGTTCCGTGTACGCGGAGAGATTCCGGCCTTATTTAGTGGAACTGATGATAAGCGCTATATGTTCTTCACTGACGGACAAACACAATATCTGGATGTGATGGATAACCAGTCAAACGGATATTTTGTAGAAAAATGGACTAACCTGACAGATGTCGGAGCAACTGCTTCCAACACTGCAGATGGTGGTGTAAATACAGATTATCCTTTATTCCGTTTGGCAGACGTATATCTGATGATGGCGGAAGCTGTGGTACGTGGCGGAACGGGTAGTGATAAAGGAACTGTATTGGGATATATCAATAAACTGCAAGAACGTGCTTATGGCGACGACTCTCATAATAAAGCGGAAGCCGACCTGACACTGGACTTTATCCTGAAAGAACGTGCCCGTGAACTTTATTGGGAAGGATACCGTCGCACCGACTTAATCCGTTTCGGAATGTTCACTACCGACAAATATCTGTGGCAATGGAAAGGTGGTGAAAAAGGTGGCGTAGCTGTAAATAGCAAGTATAATATCTATCCGATACCGGCTACCGAACTGACGGCTAATCCCAATTTATATAATGAAAATTATTAATCATCCTCTAATACAAACGATATATGAAAACTATAAATAGTCTGTTCCTTGCATTGGCGGCTCTCTTTATATGGAGTGCCTGTGAAGATGACGCAGATAAATATTATTTATCGAGCCTGACAGAAAATGAATTGATAGCTTCTACAAACAACATTGTATTGACGGAAGATATCGCACAAAAGAATGTTCTGTCACTGGCATGGACCGACCGGACATTGGCTATCAACAATCCGGATTTCAAACCAACCAACTTATTGAAAACAAGTATACAGGTTGCATTAAACGAAGATTTCTCCGGAACGATCGTTGAGTCTACCGAAACCTCTCTTTCCAAGACTTACAATGGAGCCGAATTAAATATTGTCACCAATAATCTGGGGGTTGAAGCCAATGTAGCCACTAAATTCTATTTCAGACTGAAAGGAACAACGGGGAACAACATCGAACCGGCATATAGCAATGTGGAAGTAATCAACATCACTCCTTATGAACTGGATATGCGTTTCGCCAGCATGCTGGATCAAAACGGCACAGACACCGGTATGAGTTTATTTTCAGTAAATACAGATGGTGTATACAAAGGATTTGTAGGAGTAAATGCCTGGTACAACTTCCTGATTAAAGAAGCCAACGGAACGATCTGGAGAAATGACAACGAAACCGGAATGCCGTTCTTACTAACTACAGCAGGGGATTGGAAATGCTGGTTCCCAGGAGTTGGAGGTTGTTATTATATCACATTTGACACGAATAATAAGCAATGGAACGGAATACAAATACCAACATTGAACGTCAGTGGAGATATCGATGCAACAATGGAATTTAACCAAACAAGCAGAAAATGGACAGCTACATTCAATGCTAATGCAGCCGGAAGTATGACTATCCAAATCAGTGGAACGGGTAAATTATATGACCATACATGTGCCAATCCGAATGATAATGGTGGATACGACATTGATGACACGAAAGCTAAAGATACTCCTATGGCATTCAGCGGCAGCAGCACAGCGTTAAATCTCGGAGAAACAGCTGGAGACATAACAGTTAATGTGCCACAGGCAGGAGAGTGTACGCTTTCTATCGATCTAAGCAACCCTCAACAATGGACTGTA
>OGEA01000917.1_pt1 | contig 15919 bp, 14 predicted proteins | sample 1570531 | NCBI WGS metagenome assembly OGEA01 (sample SAMEA2581973, study PRJEB24529) | metagenome | biome: Human gut stool | place: China | collected 2011 | reverse complement strand
GTGTTACAGATGGATTTGCAATATTTGATACAATGAATTACATCAAATGTGATGTTTCCACTATTTGTATGGGTATGGCAGCAAGTATGGGTGCATTCCTCCTTGCAGCCGGCGCAAAGGGCAAGCGTCTTGCTCTTCCAAACAGTGACATTATGATTCACCAACCGTCAGGCGGTGCACAAGGTCAGGCTACAGATATGGAAATTCATACAAGACACATTCTTGATATGAAACAGCGTCTTAATCAGATTCTTGCTGATAATACAGGACAGCCGATTGATGTAATTGCAAGAGATACTAACAGAGATAACTTTATGACTGCTCAGCAGGCTCTTGAATACGGTCTTATCGATAAGGTTATTGAAAAAAGATAAGGTGAGGAAATCTTAATGGCAAACAAAAACAACGAAAAAGAAATATACTGCTCTTTTTGCGGAAAGCCACAGGAATTGGTTGGCCGTCTGATTGCAGGCAACGGCGTGTATATTTGCGACCAGTGCGTTGATTTATGTATGAATATTCTTGAGCAGACAGAAGAACTCGAGAACACAGCGGTTGACGCAGAGCTTGCTAAAAAAGATGATACCGTTTCTATTCCAAAGCTCCTTAAGCCTAAGGAAATCAAGGAAATTCTTGATGAATATGTAATCGGTCAGGATGCCGCAAAAGTTACGCTCAGTGTTGCTGTTTATAACCACTACAAGAGAGTGTTTTCAAACGAAACCGATGTTGATTTTTCAAAAAGTAATGTTCTTTTGCTCGGTCCGACAGGCGTAGGTAAAACTTTGCTTGCTCAAACTCTTGCAAAAGCACTTGATGTTCCGTTTGCCATTGCAGATGCCACCACACTTACGGAGGCTGGCTATGTCGGCGAAGATGTAGAGAACATCTTATTAAAGCTTATTCAGGCTGCTGATTTCGACATTGAAAAAGCAGAGCGAGGCATTATTTACATTGATGAAATAGACAAAATTGCCCGTAAATCGGAAAATCCGTCTATCACCCGTGATGTAAGCGGTGAGGGTGTTCAGCAGGCATTGCTCAAAATTATTGAGGGTACTGTTTCCAATGTGCCTCCGCAGGGCGGCAGAAAACATCCGCAACAGGAATTTTTACAGATAAACACAAAGAATATTCTGTTTATCTGCGGCGGTGCTTTTGATGGTCTTGAAAAGATTGTTACAAAGCGCAAAGGCTCTTCCGTAATCGGCTTCGAGTCATTTATTCAGGATAAAAAAGAGCTTGACGAAACCTATTGGATGAAAGATGTTACTGCACATGATCTTGTTAAGTACGGCATAATTCCGGAGCTTATCGGCAGACTTCCCGTTATTACGGCTCTAAGCGGTCTTGATACCGACGCTCTTGTGCAAATCCTTACAGTTCCTAAAAATTCAATTGTTCAGCAGTATAAAAAACTCTTTGAGCTTGACAATGTTGAACTTGTATTTGAAGATGAGGCTTTAAAGGCAGTTGCCAAAAAAGCGCAGGAACAGAGAACAGGTGCAAGAGGACTAAGAGGAATTATGGAGGGAATACTCACAAACCTTATGTTTGAAATTCCGTCCGATCCGACTATTGAAAGGGTAACAATCACAGAAAAGGTTGTAACCGAGGGCAGCGAACCCGAACTTCTCAGAAACGAAGACAAGGCGGCTGTTTCAATCAACTTAAAACAAGATGCAAAGAAGCGTCAAAAACGAAGCACAGCTTCTTAAAGTATTGTAAATAATTAAAGCTGTATTGCCGAAAAAACAATACAGCTTTTTTTGATTAGATTTAATTGTGAAATAAATTGTGATGGGAGGATAGAAAATGGACGATAGAAACGATAATTTAATACTTTTGCCCGTTCTGCCGCTCAGAGGACTTGTTGTTTTTCCGAAAGCGCTCATTCATTTTGATGTGGGAAGAAAGAAGAGCATCAGTGCTATAAATGCCGCTATGAAAAACGATCAGCTTATTTTTCTTGTTACACAGAAAGACGCTGCCGAAAACGACCCTGATATTACAAAATGCTACTCAACAGGCGTAGTTGCAAAAATTGTTCAGGTAATCAAACAGCCCGACAACTCAACAAGAGTTGTTATTGAGGGCAAATTCAGAGCCGGAATTGTAACTCCTGTATTCGATAAAAATTGTCTTATGACCGAAGTTGAGCCGTATCCGGATAAAAAGTTTAAGCACACCTCCGAACAACTCGGTTTGATGCGTGCTGTCAGATTGGAATTTGAAAACTATGTCAAGGTTGCGCCACGAGTTCCGAATGATATTATATTTAAAGTTGCCTCTTGTAAGTCTTGCGGCGAGCTTGCAGACTACATAGCTGACAACATTGTGCTTGATTATCAGGCAAAGCAGACCATTCTTGAAGAACTTGACCAAACCGAGCGACTGGATATGTTGCTTGACATTCTTATAAATGAAACTTATATTCTTTCAATCGAAAAAGATATTGTTCAAAAAGCAAGAGACAGAATTGAAGAAAATCAGCGAGATTATTTTCTTAGAGAACAGAAGAAGATTATTGAGGAAGAACTTGGCGAGGACGATAATCCGTCTGCCGAGGCGGAGGCATATGCTGAAAGAATATATGCTTTAGGTCTTGCCGAGGAATCAGAAAATGCGCTTATCAAAGAGTGCAAAAAACTTATGCGTATGCCTTACGGAAGTCAGGAGGCGTCTGTTATCAGAACTTATCTTGACACAGTGCTTGACCTTCCGTGGAACACAGCTACCAAAGATAAAATTTCTGTTACCAAGTTAAGAAAAGAACTTGATAAATCTCACTTCGGACTTGCTAAAATCAAGGAAAGAATCATTGAGCAACTTGCCGTTACAAAATTGAGAGGTTCGCAGGACGGTCAGATTATCTGTTTTGCAGGCCCTCCGGGTGTCGGCAAAACCTCGATTGCACAGTCAATTGCAAAGGCTGTCGGCAGAAAGAGCCAAAGAATTGCCCTCGGCGGTGTGCGTGACGAGGCTGAAATCAGAGGTCACAGAAGAACCTATATCGGTTCGATTCCCGGCAGAATTATGACTGCCATTCAGAATGCAGGTTCAAACAACCCTGTTCTTATTCTTGACGAAATCGACAAACTTGCCAGCGATTACAAAGGTGACCCTACATCTGCTTTGCTTGAAGTCCTCGATTCGGAACAGAACAACAAGTTTGTTGACCATTATATTGATATTCCTTTTGATTTGTCTAATGTAATGTTCATTACAACAGCCAATGATGTATCACAAATTCCCGCACCGTTGCGTGACAGAATGGAAATCATTGAGCTTGACAGCTATACAAGAGAAGAAAAATTTAATATCGCTAAAAAGCATCTTGTTCCAAAGCAGCTTGAAAAGTGCGGATTTACCGCTAAAGAGGTTAAATTTACTCAATCGGCGCTGTATTTCCTAATTGATTTTTATACAAGAGAGGCGGGTGTTCGTACTCTTGAAAGATTAATCGGAAATGTGCTCCGTAAATGCGCAGTTAAAAAACTTGAAGACGAACAGGAAACTTTTAAAATTACAGACAAAGAAATTCTTGAAATGCTCGGACACAAGAAATTTACAACCGATAAATTGCCGTCAAAGGACGAAATCGGCACTGTAAACGGACTTGCTTGGACAAGCGTCGGCGGTGAACTTTTACCGATTGAAGTTGCAGTTATGGAGGGCACGGGCAAACTTGAGCTTACGGGTTCTCTCGGCGATGTTATGCAGGAGTCGGCAAAGGCTGCCGTTACTTGCATAAGAAGTCACGCAAATTCACTCGGAATTAATCCGCAGTTCTATAAAAATAAAGATATTCACATTCACGCTCCCGAGGGTGCTGTACCAAAGGACGGTCCTTCGGCGGGTATTACAATGGCAACCGCCATTTATTCAGCTTTAACAGGAAAGCCCGTAAAGCGTGATGTTGCAATGACAGGTGAAATTACCCTACGAGGCAATGTAATGCCGATAGGCGGCTTAAAAGAAAAGAGTATGGCTGCATATAAATCGGGCATTAAAACCGTTATCATTCCAAAGGAAAATGAAGCAGACCTTGAGGAAATAGACCCTGTTGTAAAGGAAAAAGTAAGTTTTATTCCTGTTACAAGTTTCTCGCAGGTAGTCCCGATTGCAATAGTCGATGTACCTGTAATTTCAGAAAAGCAATGGAACGCAGTTGCCGATAATACGGTAACTACCAAATCGGAAAACATCAGACAGTAGGGGTGAGGTAAATGAATTTTAATGAAGTACAATTTGAATTTGCCGCCGGCACAAAAGAACAGCTGCCAAAATCTGATATGCCCGAAATTGTTTTTTCAGGACATTCAAATGTCGGAAAGTCATCTCTTATAAACAAACTTGTGCAGAGAAAAGCACTCGCAAGAGTCAGCGCCCAACCCGGTAAAACAGCGACCATAAACTTCTATAAATTAAGAGAATTTCGTATGGTTGACCTGCCCGGTTACGGCTACGCAAAGGTTTCCAAAAACGAAAAGAAACGCTGGGCTGAACTTGTAGAGGGATATTTTGCACAGGAAAGAAATATAAAATTGATTATCCAAATTCTCGATATGCGCCATCCTCCTACAGATGACGACCTTGAGATGGTGGACTTTCTTTACAAAAGTAATTACCCGTTTGCCGTAGTGCTTACAAAGCGTGACAAGCTGAACAAAACAAACCAGAAACTTCAGCTTGAATACTATCAGGATATTTTCAGCACAATCGAAGATTTACCTATGATAGAGTTTTCGGCACAGGACGGATATGGCAAAGAGGAAATAAAGGCTCTTATAGAGTCACATATTTTGCAGACCGAATAAAAGGCTGCGAAAATAAATATCAGGAGGTATGAGAGAATGTTTGTAAATGATTGCTTAAACATTAACGAAAAAGGACATCTTACAATCGGCGGTTGCGACACAGTTGAGCTTGCAAAGGAGTACGGCACTCCGCTTTATGTACTTGACGAAAACACAATCAGAACAACCTGCCGTTCATATGTTGAGTCTTTCAAAAAGTTCTACAACGGCAACGGTATGCCGCTTTATGCCAGCAAGGCGCTTAGCTGTAAGGAGCTTTGCAGAATTGCAAACGAAGAGCATCTCGGACTTGATGTAGTATCGGGCGGCGAGATTTATACAGCACAGCAGGCAGGTTTTCCTATGGAGAAAACCCATTTTCACGGCAACAATAAAACAGCCGCTGAAATTGAATTTGCACTTAACGCAGGTGTCGGCACATTTGTAGTCGACAACCTTTACGAGCTTGAGCTTTTAAACGAAATTGCAGGCAAACTCGGTAAAAAGGCAAAGATTTCATTCAGAATCAAGCCGGGTGTTGACGCACACACTCATAATTTCATCAGAACAGGTCAGATCGATTCAAAGTTTGGCTTTGCACTTGAAACAGGTGAGGCTTTTGAGGCTGTTAAAAAGGCTCTCAAGTATGAAAATGTAAACCTTGCAGAACTCCACTGCCACATTGGTTCACAGATTTTTGATATTGACCCATTCGTTACAGCTGCAGAAATTATGATGGACTTCATCGGTAAAATCAAAGACGAGCTTGGTGTTACAATCAGCAACTTAAACCTTGGCGGCGGCTTTGGCATTATGTATGTAAACAGCGACGAGCCTGTTCCTTATGAGAATTATATGGAAAAAGTATCTGTTGCTGTAAAGGCAAAGGCTGCGGAACACAATGTGCCTGTACCTTACATCTTTATTGAGCCGGGCCGTTCAATCGTCGGTGAGGCAGGTATTACGGTTTACACCGTCGGCGGTATCAAAGAAATCCCTGACATCAGAACCTATGTATCTGTTGACGGCGGTATGACCGACAACATCAGATATGCGCTTTATCAGTCTGATTACACAGTAGTAAACGCAAGCCACGCAGACAAAGAGGCTACACAGACCGTTACCGTTGCAGGTAAGTGCTGCGAAAGCGGCGACCTTGTACAGGAACACACACAGGTAGCTCCTGTTACAGTAGGCGATACACTTGCTGTTCTTTCAACAGGTGCATATAACTACTCAATGGCATCTAACTACAACAGAATCCCTCGTCCTGCTATTGTTATGGTAAACAACGGCAAGTCAAGAGTTATTGTTAAGAGAGAAAGCTACGAAGATATCGTAAGAAACGATATTTGATAAAAAATTAAAGGTCACTTTTGAGAAATCGGAAGTGACCTGTTTTATTGTGCAACGAACCGTCGACAATAGTCGGCGGTAATTTTTTGCCTTAAAAGGGGATAGGTTATTCCTTGAAATTTTAAAATAAAATTATCATTTTAAAATCCGAACAATGAGTTAATTCTTAATCTATAAAATTTACATAACCTTTATTTATTGAATTTTTCAAGACCGAGAATGTAATCACTTGACACTCTGTAAATCATACAAAGTGAAATCAAATGCTTTATAGGCAACTCACGCTTTCCGCTTTCATATTTGCTGTACTGTTCCTGCCTTGTATGCAGCAGAAAAGCAATCTCCGCTTGATTATATCCGTTTGCGATTCTTAATTCCCTTAATCTTTTAGTGTAGTCCATAAAATCACCGCATTTCAAAATATTACTATTTGTATTATATCATTGTTTATGTGCATTTGCAACTAAAGTAAATGTTAAAAATTCAACTGACGAACTATACAAAACGGTAAGTTGGTGTTAAAAACTTATTTCAAAGCAACTTGAGCACAAGCAACTTTCATAACTTAGGTAAAATATTTTTATTTTCGACAAAATAATAGCTAAATATTAACAAGTTTATAAACTTTATTTAAAAAACTTGCAAAACAGTTAAAAAAGTAGTATTATAAGTATGTCGAAAGCCACAAACAATATTTAATTGTGGTAATGATAAATTGTTTTGAATTAATAAGGAGGAACATACAATGTCGTATGTAAGTGAACAGCTCGAAAAGCTTAAAGCAAAAAATCCAAATGAACCTGAGTTTATTCAGGCAGCTACAGAAGTTTTAACATCACTTGAGCCTGTATTTGAGGCTAATCCTAAGTATCAGGAGAACGCAATTCTCGAAAGAATCACAGAGCCTGAGCGTGTTATTATGTTTAGAGTTCCTTGGGTTGACGATAACGGCAAGGTACAGGTAAACCGTGGTTTCCGTGTACAGTTCAACAGCGCTATCGGACCTTACAAGGGCGGTTTAAGATTACATCCATCTGTAAACCTTGGTGTAATTAAGTTCCTCGGTTTTGAGCAGATTTTCAAGAACTCATTAACAGGTCTTCCTATCGGCGGCGGTAAGGGTGGCTCTGACTTTGACCCTAAGGGCAAGAGCGACAACGAAGTTATGGCTTTCTGCCAGAGCTTTATGACAGAGCTTTGCAAGCACATCGGTGCTGACACAGACGTTCCTGCCGGTGATATTGGTACAGGCGCTCGTGAGATCGGTTATATGTTCGGTCAGTATAAGAGAATCAGAAATGTATACGAGGGCGTTCTTACAGGTAAGGGCCTCAACTGGGGCGGTTCTTTAGCAAGAACAGAGGCAACAGGTTACGGTCTTCTTTACCTCACAGAGGAAATGCTCAAGTGCAACGGCAAAGACATCAAGGGTGCAACAGTTTGTATCTCCGGTGCAGGTAATGTTGCTATTTACGCTACACAGAAGGCTACTGAGCTTGGTGCAAAGGTAGTTACACTTTCTGACTCAACAGGTTGGGTTTACGATGCTGAGGGTATCGACCTTGACGCTGTTAAGGAAATCAAGGAAGTTAAGAGAGGCAGACTTTCAGAGTACAAGAACTACCGTCCAAATGCAGAGTACCACGAGGGTAAATTCGATTGGTCAGTTAAGTGTGATGTTGCTCTTCCATGTGCTACACAGAACGAGCTTAACGCTGACGATGCTAAGAGACTTATCGCTAACGGTTGCTATGCAGTAGCAGAGGGCGCTAATATGCCTACAACTCTTGAGGCTACAAAGCTCATCCAGGAGGCAGGTTTACTCTTCGCTCCGGGTAAGGCTGCTAACGCAGGCGGCGTTGCTACTTCTGCTCTTGAGATGTCACAGAACTCACAGCGTCTTTCATGGACATTTGAGGAAGTTGACGCTAAGCTTAAGAACATTATGGTTAATATTTTCCACAACATTGACAATGCTGCTAAAAAGTATGGCTATGAGGGCAACTATGTAGTAGGTGCTAACATCGCAGGCTTTGAGAAGGTTGCAGATTCAATGATTGCTCAGGGTGTTTGCTAATTAAATCCTTTAATAAATTTAAAATCCTGTCTGATTTTTCAGGCAGGATTTTTTATATGTTTATTTCGTTTCTATTCTAAGGTTATTTATTTCATATGCTAATAATTCAGTTTTTACTGTGCAAAATACTTTTGAGGTGATTTTATGGCTAAAAAAGGAATGCACAGAGTTGATGACATTCACAGTGAACACAAAAGCAAAGCGGAGCTTGTGCCGGAATTGCAGGGCAGGGCAAAGCTGAGCAACGAAAAAGCCAATCCGATTATTGCAGGCACACAGCCTCCGTCACAAAAAGTGTATCACAGCAGACCGCACAGCGAAAGACCTATTTCAAATTTTTATTCTTATATAGACAACTACTTAGCAAGAGATAATCTTGAAAACGATATTCCAAGCGCAGATTTGCAGGATTTGTAATCAGAAACGGCATACCATTTCTATAATTTAACATTGAAATGGTATGCCGTTAATTTATATTCGTGTTTTTCGTATAAAATATTATTAATACTTAACGGAGGTAAACACGATGAAAGAAAGAGTTTTAACAGATGATAAAATATCATCATTCGCCATATATCTTAAAAACGAAGAAAAAAGTAAAAATACAATAGAAAAATATATTCGTGATGTAAAACTTTTTTTCGCTTATGTGAAAAGTGCTGAAATCACAAAAGAAAAAGTTATTGCCTATAAAAACAAACTGATATGCGATAACTACGCCATACGCAGTGTTAATTCAATGATTGCATCAATCAACAGTTTATTTGTTTTTCTTGGTTGGCTGGATTTAAAAGCAAAGAATATTAAACTGCAACGGCAAATATATTATCCGGAAGAAAAGGAACTTACAAAAGCCGAATATATAAGACTTTGCAGAACAGCCGAACGCAAGCACAACGAAAGACTTAATTTGATATTACAAACAATATGCAGTACAGGCATCAGAGTAAGTGAGTTACGATTTATAACTGTTGAGGCGGTAAAAAGTAATGCAACGATTGTATCCCTTAAAGGTAAAACACGCCCGGTTTTTATAGTAAAAGAATTAAAGGAAAAATTGCTTCGCTATGCTAAAAATCAAAACATTAAAAGCGGTATGATTTTTGTTACAAGAACCGGTAAAGCTGTAAGCCGTACAAATATATGGCGAGAGATGAAAACTTTATGCAAAGATGCCAATGTAAATCCGCAAAAAGTATTTCCACACAATTTGCGACACCTTTTTGCAAGAGTATTTTACGGAATTGAAAAAGATATAGCAAAGCTTGCGGATATTCTCGGACACAGCAACATAGATACTACAAGAATTTATATTATATCCAAGAATCCCTTACATCTACCGCAATCGTAATATAATTTTTGCAAATCTTTTTACCCTGCTCACTATCCCTACAATAATCCAGAGCTTTTTGTAACATCTTAATGCAGTTATCGCAAGCACCCACAAAATTATTCCATTGCCACTTGGCCATGTTACTATGATCTGGACCAAAATCTTTCTTTGCATCTATATAACCATCAACAGCAGAACTATTAAGTTCTTTAGCAATATTATTATAAATCGGACCACGATTAAATGAAACACCGCCTTTTACCATTAAAGTGTTCATTATATAAATACCATTATCTAGTTCTGTAATAGTACTTTTTAAGTTTTTTGCATCTTGGATAATAGCAAAATTTTTTGCTCTAAGATGTATCATAGATGTAAAGAGAGTGGCATACTCAACAGAAACATGATAACGGAGCTCGACTAAATCATCTACTGATGCAAAGTTTATTGCATTAAGCCAAGCATTCATAGCTTCACCCAAACGGCTATTTTTAGCAGTTGATTGCCAACCAGCTGAATTACCTTTTATTTCCCAAGCAAAACTGTTTTTAGGATCTAATTCGATTATTTTATTAGAATAGTTTTCAGCTTCTTCATAGTTCCTGGATTTAATAGCACTTCTTGCTATATTTTTAAAATTATCTAAAGTAGCAGTATTATCAACTTTTACTGTACCAGTCACTTCAACAGTACCATCAACCATCATTTTACGTGCTTCCTCTATGGAGTATTTGCAGCCACATGTTTGACAAATAAATACTCCATCCTGTTTTACCATATCTGTGCTACCACACATTTCACAAATTATTTGTTTCATTATATTTTCTCCTCTAAAATTAATTTATTATTAAAATGATATAATTAGCATATATTGTTTTAGTATAATAATATTTTATTTATTTTTTATCTTTTTAGGACATTTAGCATTTTGGGGTATATGCCATGGAGAGCCTTTTTTGTCTTGTGTTGCACCTTTAATCAATCCTTCTTTACACCATTTTCGTATGGTTTCTTGGCTGTATCCCCATTTTTTGCTTGCCTCATTTGTTCCCATATCTGCCATAATAAATCTCCTTTATTTCAACAATTTACATTTACTATTTCGATCATTTATAAGAATAATAAGCTCATTGCTAAGGCTTTCTGCAATAAGTTTATTATCAGAAATTACAGCATTTGAAAATTCTTTGAATTTAACTTCAATTTTGGATTCGACAGACGAAAGACTCTCATTTGATATATTGTCACTGTAGCGTACTGACTCATAAACTTTTTTAACTATTGCTTTTGTTTCGTCTGATTTTGCACGATGCAAAAGGCTTTCTGTATCAACTGTAAGCGACTTAATAAAAAATATTTTTGATTTAACCTTATTATCAATACTATCTATTTTATCGGCTGCTACTTTTGACGAAATGATCGTAACAGCATAAAAAGATACTGTCAAAACTTCAACAATAATACCTATCCAATAAGGAACAAACGGCACAGCCATTGTAATAGTACCGACAATAATAGATACAATCAAAGCTGTATAACTTAGAGAGATAACGGGAATATTAAGAAATCTTTTTTCGTTACTGTCTTGCTTAAAAAATACAATACTGCAAGCAAGCTGTGCAATAAACATAAGTGTAATAGAAGCATAGCCTATCCAAAACGACTGCGTAAATTTATTTACATTAACTGTAATCGGCACGGCAAATGTAATTACATTAAAGGCTGCAAGAACGATTGTCCAACAAAAAGCATAATATTTCAAACTCTTTTCCATTTTCTCCTCCTACATAATACTTGAAAGTAACTGTTGTTTCATCGAACTAAATTCCTCATCCGTAAGCATTCCGGATTCTTTCAACATTTGAAGCTTTTGTATTTTTGCTTGAAACAGTGACATATCATTTTGTGGCAGCACAGTCTGTTGCGGTTGACCTGCATTATCAATAGCATTACCGACAGCATTACCTACAACTCCACCTACTGCACCGCCGACACCTGCCATAGTACCAAAGCCAACACCCATATTAGTAAACTGACCTACAGCCTCATTTTTAGCTACATCCTGAGCGACATCGAAGCCACGCTCTTGCTGATATGTATAGCCCTCCTGCTGACGCTTTGTTGCTATAGCCTGCGATTCAATTACAGTACGTTGTGCTTGGGTTTCAGCATCAATTATAGCAGTTTGTTGTTGAATTTTAGCCTCTGCTATATCAGCATACTGTCTAAAATAAAGTGATTTAAATTTTTCATATGTAGATTCACCGTCAGGCTTAACTATTGTTGTAACAAAAAATCTTTCAAGTGAAATACCATAACACTCAAAATCAGGCTTAAGCATTTCCCATAATTTTGCCGACATATCATTAATACGCTCGTCAATTTCAAAAATGTTGATTTTTTGTTCACGAATAACCTGTGCAATATATGACTTAACTTTAGTCATAAGAAACGCACGAAAATATTTAACAAGATTATTCTTACTTAAGATATTTTCAGTTCCTACAAGCTTAATAAGTAGCTTTCTTGAATCTGCTGCACGCAGGCTCATTTCACCGCTTGCACCTATAGAAATAGGAAAATTATATGTTGGTTCCATAAACTGAATCTTACTGTCAGTGCCCCACTTGATTGCCATTTGCTCAGTTTTATTGATAAAATAAATTTCGCAATGAAACGGTGTTTTATCGCCCGCAGTTTTATTTATGTATTTAGAAATGAGCGGTATATTCTGAGTTTCAAGCGTATATCTGCCTGGCCCGAACAGGTCAAGAGCCTTTCCGTTCATCATAAAAATTGCTTCCTGCGACTCATGAACAATAAGCTGAGTTAAGGAATTAAAATCTTCAAACGGATGTTTCCAAATGAATGTAGTGTTGTCACCCTCATATTTTATTACTTCTGCTATTTTAAACAAAATAAAATCTCCTCTCTAAACAACATAATCTATATTATGTTGTAAAACATTTATAAAATGTAGTAGGTGATAACAGTGTGAGTTTAAAAAACTAAAAATTTGGCATAAAAATCAAGCCTTTTTACTTGCATTTTTGAAAAGGCTTAGTTTTCTTGTTTTTAAATCGATATTCCTCTAAAACTCTTGCGTTTTTTGATGAATTAATGTATAATATGTAATATAATATAGTTAGTTTTAATCTTTTTACTGTCAAATTTACAACATAATATAGATTATGTTTTACCGCCTTTTCAGGCGGCTTTTTCTTTGCAGAAAATTAAATTATCAACTGCATATTTTCCATACATCTACGGTGTTCTGTACTCTTGCTCATATAGAAATATTATAAATCCTTTAACCGGAGATGATAATTATATTAAAGAGTATGCTTTAGCAGATGAGGCTATAAAATCAAGAAATAAAAACATAAAAAAATGCAAAGAGAGATTGTCTTTCTTTGAAGAAGACCAGATTGCAACTATTCTCAATGAAATAAAAAACGATCGCAAAGACATTGAGATTGAGTTGGCTAAGAAAGCATATTGGGATGACCATATTGCAGAAAAAACTCTATTAGAGAAAGAAGAAGCTATATTGTTTGAAAACATCTATGAAAAAGAAAAAAAGTTAAAATCTCTTCCTATTTCTTATGAATTACATACTACCGATAAGAAAATAGATGAATTAATCGAACAAAAATCAGCATTAGGTTTTTTTAAAGGTAAAGAGAAAAAAGCTATTCAGGAACAGATTGATAAACTTGAACAAACAAGGAATAATCAGCGTTCGCAAGAAGAAAGCGAAAAGAAGCCTATTGAGGATGCAATTACGCGAAGTCGATCCCGTATTAATGAAATACAAATTGAGCTAAATAAAGAAAGAGGTCAACTTTCTGTTTCTGCAGATGATATTTTTCTTCCTGGCGCAATTACAGATGGTAAGTTTACTATTACCCCACAGCAACTGTATGATCATTTGGCAAAAGTACTACCTTCTTTTTTTGATTGCAGTAAATTAAAAGATGTCAGTTCTTCATATGACGACTTTGGTCATCAAGTAAAAATAATAGATAATGGAGTAAAGCTTTATTGTACAGCGGATGACAAAAATTCTCCGATTCGTAATATCATTATGGAGAATACGACAGCTTCTATTGCATCGAACGATGATAAAAAGAATTGGGCAATTTTAGGTTCGTATATCTTTATGTCTTTATTTAAAGATCAGGATCAAAATGAGGCTGAAAAAACTGTTATGAATATCCGTTTTAATGCAGATAAAACTTACGGAAGAAAAGATTTAATTCGATTTGAGTATGCAAGTAAACCCAATGATATCTTAAAGATTGGCATTTATGTTAATTTTGATGCAATGATAATCCGACCTGTCTTAGATTAATTAGGTTTCAGTCAATAAAAGTGTGTAAGTTATTTTCTAACCTACACACTTTTATTTTTATATCAAGACAGTTCTTTCTATGATAGCTAACCCATGTTTTTAAAACTTTTCTTCCTTATATTCCTTAATAATCGGGATAAATTCTTTTGCGTATTTTTCCTGTTTCTTAATACCTACACCGGATATTCTCAAGAAATCATTTTCGTTTGTCGGAAGTTTTGTGCACATATCACGCAAAGATGCGTCGCTGAATATAACATACGGAGGAACGCTGGCTTTATCCGCAAGATATTTTCTGCGCTCCTTAAGTTTGTCAAACAACACCTTATTGACCTCTGTATGCTGAATTTCTCTGTGCAGCTCCTCTTTAACGGCGAGGCGCATTGTAAGGCTTTTTTGCCCTTTCAAAATCGGATATGATTTTTGCGTTACCTTTAAAACAGGGTATTTGTCCTCGGTTTGAGTTATATACTCTTCGTCAATAAGCCTTGTTATAAGCTCGTTTATAACCGTTCTGCGCTTGTCACTCATTATGCCATATGTAGACTGATTATTTAACCTGTATTTGTAAATATTCTCGCTTTTTGAGCCTGCAAGCACGGCGGATATTGTAGAAGTGCCGAACCGCTGCCCTGTTCGTATAATGCAAGAAAGAATCTTCTGCGAATCTACCGTTACATCAGTAAGCTTGTATTCTTTAAGGCAAGCCGAGCAGTTTTTGCACTCGTTTGTGTGATACTCACCGAAATAGTTTAGAATATAATTTCTAAGGCAGGTGGTAGATGTGCAGTAACCTACCATTTTATTAAGTTTATAGTAATCATTTTTCTTGATTTTTTCACGCTGTTCTTCGGTAAGTTCGGTATTCTCGTCATTATTTTCAATAAAAAATTTTTGTGTATGAACATCACCGGGGCTGTACAGCAAAACGCAATCAGAGTTTTCGCCGTCACGACCTGCTCTGCCTGCCTCCTGATAGTAGTTTTCAAGATTTTTCGGCATATTATAATGCACCACAAAGCGCACATCGGGCTTATCAATTCCCATTCCGAAAGCATTGGTGGCAACAATCAGATTGCATCTGTCATTAATGAAATTGTCCTGATTTTTGCTTCGTATTTCATTGCTCAATCCTGCGTGATAAATCAGAGAATCATAGCCGTTTTCATTGAGAAAATCGCTGACTTTTTCTACATTTTTACGGGTAGCACAGTAAATTATTCCGCTCTGATTTTTGTGTTCGCTCACAATGGCGAGTAATTCTTTTTGCTTGTTTTGCGGACGCTTTACGGCGAAGAACAAATTTTTTCTGTCAAAACCCGTTGTTATTTCAAAAGGATTTTTAAGACCGAGCAGATTTAGAATATCACTTTTTACAGCGTCGGTAGCCGTTGCCGTAAATGCGGAAACGACCGGTCTGTCATCAAGTTTTGAAATAAAATCTGCAATTTTTAGGTAGCTCGGTCTGAAATCGTGACCCCATTGCGACACACAGTGTGCCTCATCAACCGCAATCAGAGAAATTTTTATACTGTTGCAAAGATTAAGAAAAGCGGGCGCTTCAAGCCTTTCAGGCGCAACATAAATCAGTTTGTATTCGCCTCGCATAGCGTTATAAATTGCTCTCGACTGTTGGGCGGAAGTAAGCGTGCTGTTGATGTATGCCGCTCTGATTCCGTTTTGATTAAGCGAAGTAACCTGGTCTTTCATCAGCGAAATAAGCGGAGAAATCACAATTGCAATTCCGTTTGACATAAGTGCCGGAATCTGATAGCAAATCGACTTTCCGCCGCCCGTAGGCATAACACAAAGCGCATCTCTGCCGCTCGAAATATTATCTATTATATTTTCCTGACCGTCACGAAACGAATCGTGGCCGAAGTATTGTTTTAGAAGTTCAAACTTATCCATAATAAATATTATATATAAAATCAAAATTATTTTCAAGCAAAGAGCCGAAAATGTTGATTATTAGCCGAAAATATTTTATACTATAGTTG
>OGEA01000893.1_pt1 | contig 16321 bp, 18 predicted proteins | sample 1570531 | NCBI WGS metagenome assembly OGEA01 (sample SAMEA2581973, study PRJEB24529) | metagenome | biome: Human gut stool | place: China | collected 2011 | reverse complement strand
CTGTTTTACCATTTAAAAACTGATTGCAGATACCACTTATCTCTTTCTTCTCATTCGTATAGAAAGCTCTCTCATCGGAGATGATTTCTGATTTGTACTTATAAGCTTCTGTTTTGCTCCCTATTCCGACAACCATATAATCCGGTGTCATTCTCTCCATGATAGAATTGCGTGCCGACTCATTAAAATGAACATATTCGTCAATCATATCTGAAAAACCTGCCTGTAATTGCTCCGGGACATACATTTTATTTATTTTGTTTAATCCAGCCTCACTTGCACTTAATAAAAATACCGATTCAAATGAAGTACCACGATACCCTTCCCTGGCATTCAAGTCATCTACCGCTGCCACCATTGTGCCGATCTGCTCTTTTAATGTATTTCTTTCATCTTCTGATAAATATTCTGCCGCATTTTCATCTATCCACTTCTCAAAAACCTCAGCCTGATTCTCAGAATGTCCCTCAAAGACACTTCGATCTCCTGAAATAGAAGACGCCTTTAATTCCAATCGAAACAAATTCTCACATTTGTATTCTGCTGGTATTTCTTTTATCTCTCCATTGATTGATGAAAAATGCATTGCCTGAAAATCTGAGACTTTATCACGAGCAGTCTTCACTAATTTTTTTGCTGAATCACTGATTTTCACATCATCCTCCGAAATAATATTCTGAGGAATAGTTGTTTTCTTCTCAACCATATTTTTTATCATCTCTGGATTATTAATATACCTATTTCCTTGAACTTTCATAGCAACCTCCCTAAGTTAGTCCACACTTTCTATACTTCTTTATCTATCTTGCTCGATGTCAAATAAGAATCCGTCTTAGAGTATGTACCATTATTTGTATAGGTTGCACTCGCCCGGTTTGCAGCATTCGATATACCAGTTGCTTTCTGCGATATTTTGCTTACAAAAGAATTATATCCTGTAAAGATCGTTTTCAGCGAACTGATATCTGCCTGCTTTAAAGCATCCTCATCTAATTCCAACTTGTTTCCTTTTCCTATGGTAATACCTATTTTGGCAAGCATATTACTGTTTTTGTCTGTCATTCCAGTCATCCATGAAGCATTTCGCAATACATCCTTTGTATTCGATTCTCCTGCTTCCTTAACTACATCATTATAATCTTCAACAAAAGATTTTACTGCCTTGGTGATTTTATCCCAGTCATAATCCTCTACCTCAATCTCTTCCCCCGTTTTTTCATCTTTCTTTTTTATTTTCTTTTTTTCCCAAAGAGAAGAGTCATTCAAAGCATCTGCTGATTTTTTCAGAGAATCTGCACTTGTTTTCATCAAGGTAAGTTTTTGTGAAGTATCACCTTTTCCCGATAATTTTTCAGCATCCTGTTTTGCATAATATGCTTTCATAAGTTTTCCATAGCTTCCATTTTTGATTGCAGCATAATCAGAAAGCATATTTGTATTGCCTATTGATGAACTATCTGACGTTCCACTAAACAAAGCTGAAAAATCTACATTGCTGTTATATTTACTTGTATAATCACTAAAACTTTTGATTTCTGACATAACACCAGCCTCCTTTCCAAACTATAAACGTATATCTATCGGTGTATATACTACCGACTGTCCACTTTCTGATGCTGGATTTTTTATTGTTTCTGCTGTTTCTGTTTTAACATCTGCATTCTCTGATGCATCTGTTGCCGTATCTGCATTTTCCTGTGTATTCTCTGCTTTCTGAGTTTGATCCTTCTTTGTTTCTGCTACATCTGTATGGTTGTCTGCCTTTGCTGCTTCTTCCATATATTTATTTGCATCTGAAAGTGAAGACATTTGTGCTGCTGTTGCAGACTGCGCTTTTGCCTTCAAATCTGCCAATTCTTCTTCTTTCTTTTCGGTATTGCCTTTTCCAGCATCCTGCTTGATTTCAGACTCAAGCACATCGGCTCTTCCTTCCATCTGTGTTGCCATACTACCCTGTACTTTTGCCTGCTTTATAGATGAATCTGCGGAAATCATTGCCCGCATACCTGCCTGTGACAAGCCTGTTCCTTTCTTTGCAGATGTATTTTTTGTACCAGCCACCATATCATCCATAGATGATTTTTTACTCTGCTGTTCCTTTCTCTGTTCAATCTGGTGCTGTCTTAACTGTTGATTGAGATTTGTAATTTCCTGTTGTATCTCCTGACGTTTCTTCATCTTATCCTCTAATGACAGTTCTTCATTTGATGATAAGTCCTGCAATTTCTGCTGTGCATTTGCAATCTGATTCTGAATATTTTTACTCACAGAATCATTCGCCTGTGCCATTCCCATTGCTCCTGTCTGCGTATTCGTTCCGTTAAATCCATTAATTTTCATCATTTCGTTGTCCTCCTTGAGCTAATACTCTGAAATCCGTTTCCTAAAAATCTATATAACATGATTTCTCTTTATTTTTTCTTTCGGCATATCTTTCTTCACAATAAACTGCGATGTTGTGAACCGCCCTTTTTTCGTTGTGAAGCAGTCTGAAAATGCTTTTCAGACTGTCGCAGTGCTCCTCAAATATTGTTGCAAGCAACATATTTTCATCGCTACCTGCGCAAAAAAAGTACTACATATTTCTGTAATTTCTGTAATTTACAAAATACATAGTGCCAATTTATTTCTTTATTCTACCTGCATCATAATGCTAAGGATTACTTCCTCATTTCCCTGCTCCAAAGATATATCTCCCATATACATTCTGGCAACCCGGCGAATGTTATTCAAACCCATTCCATGTTCCCTCCCAGATTTGGTTGTTTCTGGCAAATCGCTATCACCAAAATTAAGCTGACCCCCAAAACTGTTTTTTATGGTTATCATAAAGATACTGTTTTTCCGAAAAGAAGAAATGCTGATATACGGATCATCTCCACTTACATTTTCCATACAATTATTCAAGGCATTATTCATGATCACACTCAAATCAAATGCATTTAACTTCGTATTCTGCGGATAATGAAAATCCGACAGAAACCGAATCTGCCTTTCTTTTGCTTCTCTCAGCTTTTCCATCAAAATAACATCAATTACCGGACTTCCTGTCTTTATTTCCGGAGATACCTCGTCCCATTCATTTTTCAGATGTTCCAAGTATTCTGTAGCATCATCCATATTATTATGTGCCACCAGATGTTCCAGTGTCTGTATATGATTTCCCATATCATGGCGCATGGAGCGGATATCCCGATACAACTTTTCGACTTCCTCGATATGCTTTTTCATGTCACTGATCTGATTTAATACCAGCTCTTGTCCCCGCTGTTCTTCCCGCATCTCTTTCCAGTTTTGAAACATTACAATCACAACAAGAATAGCAACTATGGAAATCAGATAGTGTAAAAAGCTTAAAGCTCCATAAAATCCATATGTATCAATCAAGTTCTTTCCAGTATCTCTTTCGTATATCATGAGATAATATTGTAAAATGCCATACCCAGTGACGCCTACAAGCGAAGGTATAATAAGCATTACCATCTCTTTGACGCTCATTTCATCTTTTTTGTATATATACGCTTTATTGATCAGTCCTATTGCAACCGCAATAAAAGCAATACAAAGTACAATATCCAAAACTCTGGTTCCAACATATAGTCCGTATTGCAACCACACTTTTTCTGCACTCATATTCCGAAATACAAGTGCTTTTGTAACAAGATCATCAAGTCTGCCTGCCATTGCAACCGTTAACCATCGGATAGAAAAGAACGTAATTGCAAGAAATATTTTCTGATATATATTTCTTCTGTCCTCTACATACATTGCAAGAAACGCTGCTATAACTCCAATCAGATATGCGGAAAAATTATCAATCTGTGGCGGAATCATATATAAAACAAGCATAATCGTAATATAAACAATACTGACTGCCACAGCCCCTTTTTTCTTTTTTATATAGGGACAAACAAATTTTCCAAAATAGATTCCTGTAATCATAAGGAGTGCAATAACAGAAATTTTCGATGTAACCATCCAGCATTTTTCTACCAAACTCATCCGATTTCTTTTCCTTTCCTCTGATTATATTTCAAATATTGTTTTACAAACTCAGAATAATTCTGTTTTGCAATCAATGCAGTTCCATTTTCCATCGTCACACAATTTGCATCATATTTCTGAACATATTTGAAATGTACGAGGTAGGCTCTGTGTGTACGAAAAAAATCTGCTCCCGCAATTTCACTCAGTTCCTGCAATTTTCCATAATATTCAATATTCGTATCCCGTGTATGAATAATGACTTTTCGATTATATACCTCGGCATACACAATATCCTTCAAAAACACTTTCATATGGCTTCCTCCGGACTGCACCATCATGTATTTTTCATCCGATTGATTTTCAGAATATTTTTCAATGCTTCTGACTGCACGTTTCACAACTTCCTCAAATTTTTCATCTGAAAATGGTTTAACCAGATAATGAAATGCTGCAACATCAAATGCCTGAAAAACATACTCCTCCACAGCAGTTACAAATATCAATGCCATTCTTTCATTTTTCTGACGAAGAATCCTTGCCGTTTCCATTCCATCCATTCCTGGCATCTGAATATCTAAAAATAGAATATCCGGCTCACAACCACTTGCAATCAATTCATCACCAGACAAATATTTTTCTATTACTGCATCTGGTAATAATTTCTTTATTTTTTCTTCTAATATCAATCCTATAGATTTTTCATCATCACAGATTGCTATTTGCATCTTGTCACTTCCTTACTTACATACAATTATATTTATTATATCGGAAAAGTTCTTTAAATAGCTAGCCACCATGTTGTGAACAGACCTTTTTTTGTTGTGAAATAGAATATCGCTTTATCTGCTTCCTGTTAATTTGTTTTATCCGACACACGCTCCTGGGAGTGACTGTGTCTATCAAAAAAAGAAGTCAGCAGTTTATTCACGCACTACTGACTTGGCAAAGACGTAAAACCTCACTGCTTCTCCACTTTTTAATATGCCTCCAATGCACGCATTTCGACTACTGTGGCAGTTGATGGATCAACGTCATTGATATAAATTCTTTGTTCAAACTCTTTTCCGTTTTCATCCACACCTTTCGCTAACACCACTGGATTTTCATCCGTCGATTCATCCGCATATTTAAGGCAATAAGAAAGACCTGTACCATTACCTCCTGTCCACAACATATTATCTGTTGTGAATATCTGATATACCTTTGGTGTTTCAGCCGTATAAAATGTATTTTCCGCAGATACAGGGGCTTTCATATTATTGCCTTTTTGTTGTCGGTACATTGAAGATACCGTATTTAGGCCAGAACCAATGTGCATACTTCTGTTCCTCCAATCAGCTTAAAAATTTCTCTATATTCTAGACCACTTCCTGCCTTAACTTTTTTTGAATACACATGAAAGGGATTTTCTCCTTGGTGTGAATGACCATCGGTTTGTCATCAACCTTTCTAATTTTCAATTTTCTCACCTACTACTTTGAAAAATAAAATAAGCCGCTAGGGAACAAAAATTACTCCTTAACGGCTATGTAAAATCATTCAATATTCAATTATTAAAAGCAACATGAAACTGGAATTTTGGCATTTCTACAAGTACCAATATGAGTGCATTCCACATAAATATGTTTTGGAATTTTTCGGCATTTGCTTTATTGCATTGTAAATATTTAAGTAATCCCCAACCCCCATTCCAATACAAATAATTCCAAATAAACCCAATCCAACAAATTGCGGAAATATCAAAAATAAAATATAGGGAATTATGCCAAGTATAAGATTAGGGCACAAGCACATAAAAATAAAACGCCCTTTACTCATATCCTCTGTTCCTACCACAAACATCAACATATGTGCCAAATCATTATACATATATACATCTTTTTTATAACATATTGCATGCAGCAATTCATGTGGCAACAGAGATAATCCGCCACAAATTCCACCTATCATCATCCATATTGCATTATCAGGAATATATTCTATTCCCAGTATTAAAAATGGAATTGCTAATATACCCATTATCAAAATACATCCCACATTTGCAATTAATGATAATTTCTTCGTATCCTCTGGTTCTTTAAACGGGGTTGCATTAGGATGATGTTCCTTGTATGGAAGACTACTCTCATCTCCATTATATTTGCCAGCATAGTGAAAAATCATATTCTTCTCCTCTCCATAAACTTCAAAGTTTCTGTTCCTTACAAACTTGAATTGAGATTTTATCTATTCTAAGGGATTTAATAACTGTTATATTTTGTTATCAAAGATCTCTCAAGTCCTTGAAAACACTAAGTTTATCGCAGGTGAGCTTTCCCTTATTGTTTCCCTTGTATTATATTGTCCCATGAGTGTTTACGAACTCTGATAAGGGCAAAAACAAGGGAAACAAAATCCTATAAAACAGTATAACACAAAATTAAATCGACATGGTGAACTGATTGAAATGCTTCTATTTTTTTAACAAATGATTGATTGAACGATAAGGAGATTTGATACGATGAGAACAATATTTGCAGAATACAATCCACACAGAAACAGCATTGATGTATATACCAGTGCTGGCTATATGCTCCGCATTGACTGCTGGGAAGCAGAAAAAAATTTAAAAACAACACCTGGATCAGATTGTGCATTAAATGCACTTGCTATTGATGAACCACTTGAATATGCAAGATTGTATCTTGATGGAACGATGCAAATGTGGGTAGATGCGGAAGATTCCTTAGAAATTTAATTCAAAGATAAATAAGGGACAAATAACCCTTTTAGATTTATTTGTCCCTATTATTCTATATTTTTTCACTTCTGACAATGCAGATGAAACTTTTAAATTTGGTATTTTCCAGTATCATTGTTCAGTTTTTTTCACCAGACAGGGCACTGTATCCATTTTGTTTGTATGTATTTTCCCCTGTTACTCAATCATAATTTCCTTGATAGAAATCTTCTTAATTTTTTCAGAATATATATACATCATAATTTCATAAATCGTGATAAAACAAGCAAGAGAAATAAGCATAGTTGGAAAGTCAAATTTATACATAGGTACACCCGCGACATCCTTAAATACAATATCCACCATAAGCCGAAGCAATCCATACTGATATACTGTTCCGATTATAAAACCAATATAGGACAGCGGTCTGTATCCTCCTAAAATTGCCCTGCAACATTCTTTCTGTGAATAGCCGAATACTCTCATCATAGCAATAGTTTTTGTATTTCCGTTTATTACTGTAGTTATAGCAAGAAACAGAGTTGTAAACGCTAATACAAGTCCGATGACCAACATCATCACACCCATCATTTCACTTGATAAATCTTTCATACTAAACGACATTTGTGTCATAGCTGAAAAACAAAACGAAGCAAAAATAATGAAGAATACAAGTGCCTTTTTAGATTTCAAGGTATTCCTTTTCAAATACTCTACAAACGACAATTCACTGCTTTTTTCGATTCTATAATTTGGTGTTTTAGAAGCAGTTTGCATATTATCTTTCAAAAGCAGCAACACAGGTTTTTTGAATTTGTACCAGGCATAATAAACTGAAAGTGCCGAAAAACACACAGTCGGCAATACCACAAAATAAAATAAAATGCTTGGATGAAAATTGATAGTTATCTCAGGAAGCATTTTATCTTCATTTTGTAGAGCGTAAAACCACGGCATTATAAGAAATGCTCCTGCATATCCGGTTACAGTTCCAATAAATATACTAATTCCGAATACCCAAAAGCTTTTTGCAATTTTGATATTTGAATATCCCAACGCCTTTAATATCCCAATTTCCTTCTTATGCGTGTCAATATAATGCTTAATATAAAACAACAACATAACAATCGCAGTTAAAAGCAAGCATCCTCCACTTACAAGGCAAACGACTTTTGCGGTAGAAACCTGAGCATTATAAAAAAACATTGATAATTCAGATGTAATTTCACTCTCAATTAATCGAACATCAAAATAAAAGTTCAGAAACATTGTACAAACAAGAACAGCACAACAGGCTATAATGGAAATACCTATGAGTTTTGAAACATTTTTTATTCCAACGAGCATACCATCACCACCCTATCTCATAAGCAGTCTTTTGTGCTTCATTTGTGTAAATTTCAGATATTTTTCCGCTATTCATTTTTATAACTGTGTTTGCCATTTCCGCAATATTCAAATTGTGCGTTACCATTACAATCGTAAAACCATATTCCTTTTGAAGTTTACATATATAATCAAGAACCTGTCGTCCTGTTTGTTCGTCTAATGCTCCTGTCGGTTCGTCAAGAAATAATACTCTCGGTCTTTTTGCCAAAGCTCTTGCAATAGATACTCTTTGCTGTTCGCCACCCGAAAGTTCGCTGGGATATTTATGTAGTTTTTCTCCGAGTCCAACCGCTCTAATGACGTTTTTATAATCTTTATTATTTGCTAAATCAGCACCCATTTTTACATTTTTATCAACGCTCATATTGGGTAGCAAATAATACTGCTGAAAAATAAATCCGACATTTTCCTTACGAAATGAAGTTAATTCATTATCAGAAAGTGCTGTAATATCCTTTCCGTCATAAAACACTTTACCGCTGTCAGGGCGTTCAAGACCTGAAATTACATTCAAAAAGGTTGACTTGCCAGAACCAGATGCGCCGAGAATAACCACAAAATCATTATCCTCAATATCAAGACTGATGTCCTTTAATACTTGGAATCGGCTTTCTCCGTTTTGGTAGGATTTTATTATATTTCTCGCTTTAATCATTATTTTCTCCTTCCTTCAGCTTTTTCAAAATACTCATAAATACCTCAGTAATCATTGTACTGATTTCTTCGTCTGTAAATCGGCACATTTTTGTGGCACAAAGCGTTGCAATTCCGTGTGTATATATCCAAAGATGATGATACAGTTTTTTCCCAGCTGCCTTGCAAATTTTGTAATCATCTTGAATTGATAATAGAATTTGCTCATAACTTTCATCTATCAGCGGAAGTACACCAGATAAGTCAGGAATTTGTTTTTGCTCCGTCATAAAGAGGAGTTGAAAAAGCTTAGGCTCATTAACAGCGAAGAGAATATATTGTGTACCCACCCCTTTAAACGGGGGCTCTGTTGTTAGTCCTTTATTGACATATTCTTTATACAGAGCTTTAGCAGATTTAATCATATCCTGCTGAACCTCCTCCATATTTTTAAATACAGTAAAAATGGGTCTTGCCGAACTACCGAGGTATGTTCCTAACGCTCTTGAAGTCAAAGCCTCATATCCGTCTGCCCTAACAATATTTAATGCAGCTTCAATAATTTCTGCTTTTGTAAATTTTGCTTTTGGTGGCATACTTTATCTCTCCTTTTACTAAATCGCTCGTTTTAAATCAGTTGATTTAATTATAATTGAAGCCCACCTGAAAGTCAATAAGGCGGCAGAGATTAATTCCTTCAGCCTTATTGACTTCTTATGCAAAGATGATTTCTTCGTTCATAATATCACAATTGCTACACTTTGTTGTATTGCGTTATGCGATTTTCCAGCCCTTGCTTTTGCCATTATGAGCAGTCAGGGCAAGGGGAACATAGTGTGAAATCATATAAAGGGATAAAGCGAACACATTACAATGAATCCTTTGTTTTCAAAGCTTTTGTAGGATTTTATTAAAATGCAAAGAGGTGTGATTAAGCACATATATAAAATTGTGTGTTTACAATCGGATTTTTAATAATATCCCCTTGTTTCCCGCCAGCCTTTTACATACCACCTGATTCCAACATATACCAGTTACACGAATAATAAGAAAAATAGCAGATTGATCGGCAATACTGTCTTTATCCAATCTCCAAAGTAGATTGCTATTTCCATGCTTATAAGTGTTACCAGTATGGTAATCCTATCCCAACAGTATTTCTTATATAGCCATGCAATCTTTATCCCTATAAACGCTACAAGTATTCCCGCACCCACCAGACATCCACCGCAAATCAATATTCTTATCAGCCAGTATATAATTCCGGCAATGACAGGATTGGATATTCCATTACTAATCTGTGCTATGTTCTTTGTCGCCGGTATAATCCACCCTGCAATGGTCTGTACAAAAGTGGCGATTGTATCAAAGAATACCACGCAATCAGAAAAAAATATTTTTGACCGTATCATCTGAAAAAGAGTAGTTGATATGGAATACCATATCAACAGAAATATCAATGCTTCATACATGACTGTTTTTGCTTTATATCTGCCTGCCAGTTTTTCTCTCTGTGTATCATACCTTTCCTTCGCTTTCAGATAAGCTGTCTGGTTACAATTCCCGCACTTTTGATAGAGTACCGGCTTTTCAACCGGTATCTCTACTTCTTTCTGATGGGAGAGTGCATAATCCCGTTCCTGTTCTGCCTGCCTTAGCTTATCTTGACATTCCTCTGTCATGATTTCGGCAGCGTGCGTTTTCTCTTTCTCGCTCTGCAATAATTCTTTTGTTTTCCTCAAGTCGTTCTTTAAGGCTTGAATGTTCCCTGCTTTGTTCTCGCTGTTTAACTTCTCGTTCAAGGTCAGCGATTCGTCGATCTGCATTTTCAATTTCTCGATAGTCCGGTCTTTCTGGTCGAGTTCGTCCTGCATCTGCTCTGTCAGCAGAAGCAACTCTTCCAGTTGATCGTCGCTCTTTGAGTTTTCGTATTATGTCATCTATATCCCTCGCTTTCTCTATCTGCTGTTCAATGTCAGTAATTCGCTGTTCTGTTTCTGTAATAATCGGTTCTCGCTGTTTAATTTCTGTGCTAATTCCTGCCATTGCTGATTCTCGTCTGTAAGTTGCTGTATCTGAGCTGTCTTTTCTTCCAGAAGTATCAGCAGTTCTTCTGTATCCGGCAAGATTTGAAGCAGCTCTGATAATTCGCTCTCTAATTGCTGCAATCGTTCTTCCTGCTCCTGAAAGCACATCAGCTTCTCGTCCTTTTCCTGTATCTCCTGAAGCATCTCTGCCATGATATTCTGCTGTTCCTCTATCTGTGTAATCATTGCTTCCATCATGGGAATTACTTCTTTGCTTTCTTCTAATGTCATTCAACCACTCCCTCCACATCGACAATGCACCGGATACCTTACCAAAGGTTGCAATTACCTTTTGCAGCAGTGCATTTTGTTTCTTAATCATCTGGTTTTCCTCTACCTTCCATGAACCTTTCCTTATCTGCCCGGTGAGATATTTTTCCTCAATCTTCCTTGCATCTGCACCCTCATGAATCGTAGGGACTTTTAATTTCCCCTGTCTTTCATAAGAGCGGTGGTCAATCTGATTGTCTATGGATAAATACCGGTTACACATCTTTGCCCATTCGCTTCTCCATACCTTACGCTTGTAAGAGGGCAGGTCAGAAATATAATCACAGCCGACTTTTGACTGCATATCCTTAAAAATATCGCTCATTTCATCACTCCAATCTAATTTTAGGCAAGAAAAAAGCAGTCAATCCTAAGACAAACTGCTTTATAAATATGACTAATAGTTTTTCATTCAACTACTTATTCCAAAAATTTTTTATTTTATATAACCAAATTGCTTTTCGTACTTCTTTTTGAATTTTTCTCTGTTTTGCGTATTGAATTTCTTTTGGTTGTTTAAGTTCTTCTAAAATATCATATTGAGAATTATAAGTACGTACAAACAATTTTATATATGTAGGATCATAGTTTAAATAATCTAATAATTCTTGCCAATAAGTTGCCATAAAACGCAAATCAATAAGATAATGAGGAAATCTATTCTCTATGCTTTTCAACATATTCTCATCATTATTAAGTTCATAGTTTTCGCATATCTCTTTGATTTCTGGATAGCCATTACGTATATTGGGTAACCTGTTTTTTATATTATTCACTATGTTTAAAAGTTTAAAGTTTAAATTAAGAAAAAAACATGACTGTAAAGATTCTATAAGTATATCATTATTTTCACATGATAGACTATATGCCATCATCTCAAAATCTACTTCATATTCTTTATAAAACTTATAATACATCAAACCATCTGCTATTTGTCTTTTAGAATAATCTTTTTCTTCATTTTTACTTGTCCTTTCAGGAATAGTATTTGAAATATTGCAATATTTCTCTATACCGTCATAAACATCTTGAATAATTTCATTACATCTAACATCTTTTTTTAACATTCTTTTACTGTACTGAACTTGAAAAAAGTAAATTACAATGACAGCTATAATACTACATAAAACACCACTAAAATAACTGTTGTTAATAACAGATAATATGCTTTCAATCCAAACACATGAAGTGAGTTCGGAGAATACTCCTATTTTAACAGCAATAGTGATAAGTAATATAAGACATATACTTGACATTACAAACATAACTTGTCGATACAAAGATTTCTTCAATTTTTTATCCTCCGTTAAATACTAAAACTATGTCTTATATTATAGCATTCGCATATTAGCACCACAATAAAAAATTATGCACCAATAATTTTATTGAACAGCTCTAACAGTACATCTTTCACACCGCCAGCATTGAATACTAACCCAACAGCAATCAAGGCATCTACCAAGAAGCCAATGAGCTTTGAAAACTCACGCTTGAACCCTAAGTAGATACCGATAACCACAATCGCCATAAGCACTAAGCTCTGTGCGTTTGATAAAAACCATTGATACAAATTTTGTCCGAAATTCATTTAATTGTCCTCGCTTTCTTCTAATTGTTTCATTTCATAGTCAACTTCTTTGCCGACATTCAAAATACACATCAAGACTACACCGATACCCATTCCCATAGATACCAGCAGGAAATCTTTTAATAATACCCACATTTTTATCACTCCTAACTTTCTACTAAATCTTTTGCATGGGTCGTCTGCTGTTTGATTATCATTTCATGCTTTTCTGTGAGCTTCGCCTGCTGTTCGATTGTTTCCATGTAGTCTGTACCGTTTCCCTTATCAATCTTTTTCAGCATTTTCAAGGTTGGTGCTACCTGGCTTTGTCGTCAGCTTCAAGCTCTGTCTGTTATCGCCGATAAACCACGCCCAGCGGTCATTGAGTTTCCAGTCATTTTTTCGCTTGTCTGGTTCTTCATCAACAAAACGCACATACTGGTTGATGATAGAAAAGGCGGTCTGCTCTGCGTCGTAATAGGTCAGCAAATCTCGTACTGCATAATAGGCTCGTTCATTCCGAAGCCGTATCTCAAAACGGTTGATAATGTCGGCTTCTTCCAGAGGTGTCCCCAGCTTGACGTACTGCTCATAGTCCTTTTCATAGATACAGAAATACACATCTGATTTCAGCGAACCAAGATAAAGGGTACGTCCCATATATTCTCTGTCGTCCTCCCTGTGCTTGATAAGCTCGTCCGACTGGTAAAACTTATAGCTTCTGGACTTTCCGATATATTCCCGTTTCCTGCATTTTTCCGCAAGCTCTGGAATATCCAAAATGCCCATATGGTCGTTGATAGCAAGGTCGATATTCATCACGCCACCGTCTACGAGTGCGTCCATGAGAAAGTCATACCAGCTTCTTTGCTGTGCCAGCAGGTAACTTTCAAACTGCCTGCACCCACGCCCCTTTAACTCTAAAAGGACACCTTTTTCTTCGTCAGCCGACGTATAGATAAAGATGTCCCCTAAAGAATAGTGCTCCGTATAACTGTAACGCCCGTAATCTTTATGGAGCATATAGTTGATATTCAGTTTTAATATGTCTTTGATGATGTGCTGTATATCCAGCGTGGGAAAACGAATTTTCACATAATCAAACAGCATGGTAAGCGGTGCTTCTGGATTGAACCTTGCCAGTTCTTTATGCAGAGTTTCCAGAAGTTCTTTTGACGGCTTCATTTTTCCACTTTCTATCTTGTTGAGATATTCTCTTGTGATACCAGAAGCCACCGCCAGTCTGCCTTGTGAGATACCGTAAGCAATCCGTTTCTCCCGAAATTCTTTTATCCATTGTTCTTCATTCAGAACCATACCCCCAATCTGTAAAGTGTGAAGTTTTTTAAGGCGACTTCACAGCCGATTTTTACTAGGAAACCATGCCAGAAGCCTTATGTTTCCTATGTTTTTTGTCTATTGTCTATTTGCAAACGTACCCCTCTGTTAGATACCGAGGGGTTTTACCTGCTGGCGTGGCTTACGCCACACCAGCAACGGCTAGTCCGAGCCGTCGCCTTTCGCTTCGCACGTCGCCGTCCCGTCCTGCCTTGCTTGTGCAAGAAAACCGATTGTCTGCAAAAAATCATGTCCTTTCGGGACTAAAGGCGTGTAAAATTCACTTATGACGCTTGTTCCCACATCACAATAGCCACGCCCTTTGATACGCTTTTGGAAAAACTGCTTTTTCACATCTGAACCAAACAGCATACCGTAACCTAGCTCGCTGATACGCCCCAATCCCACACGGAAATTGAAGTTATCTCTGATACCGTCCGAGAAATATTTTGCGTCTGGACGCTGGCCGGCAACGATAAGGAAATAACCTGCTTGTCGTCCTAACATGACGATTTTCTTTAACTGGCTAAGTAAGCCCACACTTTCTTTTGTCCCCAGCATTTCAGAAAACGCCACATATTCATCAAAAATAAGAAAGCAGGGTGGCAGTACCAGATAGGCGTAATTTTCGCCCGTCTTATAGTTCGGGTGTCGCTTCATTTGTTCGCTTCGCTGTACCATGCCCTCATAAAAAGCATTGACACAGTCTATCATTTCTTCTTTGGTGTGATACACATTTCCCATAACTGTCCCTAAGTCTGCAAGGTCAGCGTTCTTCGAGTCTAAGATGTAAAGGACAGCGTTAGTATGCAGTAAGGCTTCAATGAGCGTCAGCAGAAAATAGGTTTTACCGCCACCAGTCCCACCAGCAATCAGAGCATGAGGGAGTGCGTCGTATTCCCAGACAAGATTTTTCATCAGTCTAAGACAGCCGTTCTCTGCCCGTACTTCATCAATGGTAATGCGGTTTGCTATCATGTCATAAAGCAGGGTGTATTCAATATAGCCGTCATGTAAGGTCTTATCGGTCAGTTCGCAATACAAGCCACTTTCCAGCTTATCCTCTAACCGTAAAAGCTGGTCTTGATATTTCCCCAGCGTAATTTCACAGCGGATATGAAGCAGTCCTTTTTCCATTTGATAATAGATTTTAGGAAACCAGACGATTTTTTCCCTTGATCTGCTTTGCAGGTCAGTAAAAAAGCTGCTGTCTTGTACGGTATCTGCTTCATACCACTTATTTTCCAGTATCATTCTTGCCAGCTTTTGACGGTGCAGGAGCTTCTTGAAACTGTCATAACAGAAGCGGTAATACAGAAAAGCAACCAATGCACAAACACCAGTCGCTATCAATATGGTTATGAAGTTGTAAGAGGAAAGCGTCAAGCCGTTTTCTGACAAGCTGAAATGCTCCCAATCGGTATACACGAGCTGTTTGATATTCAATAGCAGGAGAACCGCCACGAATACAAACAGAAGTGTCCCTATGGAAAAGTGGTAAACAAGGTGCTTGTCGCTGGCTCTGATACGGTGTCCTTTATTCCAAATCTTTTGCATAAATCAACCACTCCTTTCTGGGTGCGAAAAAAGCAGTCAATCCTAAGACTAACTGCTTATATAATAAAAATCATCATTTATTTTGATTTCTTCATATTTTTGTAACCATCATCTAAAGCTGTTACGCTTTCAAATATTGCTAGTGATAACGTAAAGCCTAATGCAAGTTCAGCAACATTTGCAGTTGTTAAAAAAACTTGAATTATTGAAATGATGGTCAACCCAACATAGTAAATACCTTTTGTAAATGTCATAACTCCTTTCAAATAATCCGAATTAAAAAATATCATGTGAAGTGCAATAACTAGTGGAATGAGTATATAAAGAGCAAGAAAAATAGATAATTCCTTAATTATTATACCTATCAGCATCACAATACTCCCCCATTTAAATATTTCTGTTATTATCCATCGAATTATCAACATTTTTGCATTATTCTCATACTTGACTGCATATTTCTCATTTTCTTGATACCTATACTTTGATAAACACACACACACAAATGATATTCCTAGAGATAATAACGCTTCTAATGTTTGAATAATTTCACTACTCATAAAAGATACCTCCGCAAAGTGTATTATTATTCTCAAAACGGATTATAACTTTCTTTTATCACCTATACAATAATTTTTTGCTAATATAATTATTTCTTCGGTTGTCCCTGCGTGTTGTTGTTCTGTGGACTGCCTGCGTTCTGATTACCTTTATTCTTCAAGACAATATCCTCTGCCTTTACATACCAGTCCACATCTGCACCCGTATAGGTCTTTC
>OGEA01000873.1_pt1 | contig 16700 bp, 19 predicted proteins | sample 1570531 | NCBI WGS metagenome assembly OGEA01 (sample SAMEA2581973, study PRJEB24529) | metagenome | biome: Human gut stool | place: China | collected 2011 | reverse complement strand
CTTGCCAGAAGATTTCCGCCGCCCTTACTCCCCTTGCATCTCAGCTCGACAAGGTGGGCAATGCTTTTGCAAAGCTCCCTCCGCAGTTGAGCAAAGTGGTCACACAGGCAAACCGTGTGACGGCTGCCAACGAACGGCAGAAAAAAAGCTATCTCAGCCTGTCTAACCAGATGAGCGGTTTTATGCGAAACATGGCAAAGCTGGTTTCGTTGAAAGCTATTGCTGAGTATCTCGGCAATGCTGTTGCAAAGTTCAACGACTTCTATGAAGCAACAGACCTGTTTCATAATGCTATGGGCAATTTGAGTGGTGAAGCCGATACACTCATTAGCAAGATGCAGGGTTTACTTGGCGTTGACCCGACCAAAGCGATGACTTACATGGCTACCATTCAGAGCTTAGGTACTTCGTTTGGTTTGGCTAGCGACAAGGCTTACGTTCTTTCTAAGAATTTGACCCAGCTTGCCTATGATGAAGGCTCTTATTGGAACAAGGATGTTGCTGTAACCTTTACCGCAATGTCCTCTGCTATCTCTGGCGAGATTGAACCTATTCGCCGTCTTGGTGTCGACCTGTCTCAGGCGCGGTTACAGCAGGAACTTCTTGCCCTAGGCTTTAACAAGCAGGTTTCTAGCCTGTCTCAGGCAGATAAGGCGGTTCTGCGTTATATCGCCATTATGAAGCAGACTGCCAATGTGCAGGGCAACCTTGCACAGACCATCCAGAGCCCTGCGAATCAGATTAAGATTCTGAAAGCCCAGCTGGATATGCTTGCAAAGTCCGTTGGTTCTCTGCTCTACCCTGCCCTGAAATCCATTCTCCCCCCACTGATTGCCGCCGTGCAGCTCATTCGAGAGTTCGTTGAATGGGTGGCAAAGCTGATGGGGGTGAAGGTCGTGTTTACTGATTTCACCAAAAGCGCTGATAGCGTTGGCGGCATCGGTGACGCAATGGATGACACGGCAGACTCCACCAAGAAAGCCGCAAAAGCCCTCAAGGACTACACAATGGGCTTTGATGAACTGAACATCATTGACCCCACGCAGGGAAGTTCCGGCTCTGGCAGCGGTGCATCTGCTGGCAACATCTTGGGCGATGTAGACCTGTCCGGCTACGATATGTTCAAGAACTATGTTGGCACATCTATCGATGAGATGAAGCAAAAAATCAAAAGTATGCTTCCTCTGATTGAATCTATTGCGGCTGCATTTGCCCTTTGGGAGCTTGGAAAGTTCATCAAACAAATCGGTGAAGTTATCAAAGGCATGAACGGCATTCAAAAAGCCGCTGCCATGATTGCCGTTCTTGTTATCGAATGGACACTCGTTCAGAAGTTTTCTGACAGCTTTTTGAAAACCGGAGATGTTAAAGCGTTTTTTACGGAATGGCTTACCACTGCCGCAGCGGCTATCGGCGGTTACGCTTTGTTTGGGGCCGAAGGTGCATCTCTTGCCCTTATCGTAAGCGCCGTTGCACAGCTTGAATCCATTAAAACCAATCTGTCGCAAGGCACTGCCAAAGCTACTGACGCATCCGTTTGGATTCAAGGCATTAGCACCGCCGTAACAACTGGAATCGCTGGTGCGGTATTTACCAAAACTGCCACAGGATTTTCGCTCGGTCTTTCCGTTGGCGCTGTTCTCGCCTTGTCTGCCATCACTTATGGTGGCACAAAAGGCGGCTCCATTAAACCGGGCGATTCCATTGATATGTTGCTGACCGCCTTGACGGCGGCTGCTGGCGGTCTCGCTGGTATTACGCTCGCTTTGGCTGCTGGCGCTTCCGCTCCGATTGCTGGCGCAGCGCTTATTCTTGGCGTTGGCGTTGGCGTTGTTTTGGAGCAGCTTGGCATTACCTTTGGCGAAAAAGACCGCATCAAAGAAGTTGAAGATTATATCAAGCGTTACGAAGAGGCGGGTTATACTACGCTTGCCATTCATTATCGGCTGAAGAATCTTGGGTTTTCCGAAGAAGAAGTTCAAATGGCAGAAGGCGGAATTGATTCTACATTTGAAATTCTCCGTTATACGTTCAACAAAAAGCTTGAGGCTTTGAATGATTGGTTTTCTGAGAAGTGGGCCGGATTCAAAGAAAACTTCTCCAAAGCTTGGAACAGTCTTAGTGAAGCTGTTTCGTCTGCTGAAGAGAGCCTTAATCAAGCCAGCGCCGATTTGAAGCAGTGGTTTGTTGGCGTTGGTGAGTGGTGGAACCAGAAGTGGGCCGGATTCAAAGAAAACTGGGACAAGGCTTGGAACAGTTTGGCTGATACTGTTAAGAACATTCCTAAGAAAATGCTTGAGTATGGCAAAAATATTGTGGACGGTCTTATTAAAGGTATCAATCAAGGCATTGAAACCGCTAAGAAAACAGTTGGTGGTCTGGCAAAAGCTATTCTTGACAAGTTCACTGGCGATTTGGACATTCACTCTCCTTCTAAGGTGTTCTTTGATTATGGTAGCTATATTGTTCAAGGCCTTGCCAACGGCATCACCGGCGCTCTCGGTTATGTCAACGATGCCATGAATAAACTTGTAGACGCCACCAAGGTCAAGGGCGAAGAGATGGCGAACTATGGCATTGACTGCGGCACAAGCTACGTCAACGGCATCATTTCCGGGCTAGACTCTAAGTGGGCCGAACTCGATAACAACCTCAAAACCAACTTCTTCGGTACGGTGCAAACTTTCATTCAGGCTGCGCAGGGTGGTGACTGGAAAACAGTCGGCACTACCATTGCTGCTTCCATTTGGGGCGCTATGGGTGATGAGCAGCGTAAACGCGTCAAGTCCGTTGCAAGCGATTTGCTTGGCAGACTGAGCAAAGAATTGAAAAACCAAGCTTCTTCTCTGCTGAATACAGCCGCTACCATTGGCAAAAATCTGGTGAGCGCACTGACTCAGAATTTCGGAAAGGTTTCCTCTGAAACTCAGACGATGCTTTCTGGTATTACGCAGGCTTTCGGAAACGTGAAGTCTCCTCTCGCAACGGCTGCTAAAGCAATCAGCGCTGCGCTGTCTGGCGGCTTGCTCAGTTCTTTCCCGACAATTTTCGCTGGGTTTGCCGGGCTGGTAAGCACCATCGGAACCGCAGTGGCGGGAATGCTTTCTGCTGTGGGCGCCGCCCTCAGCGCTACGGTTTTTGGCATTCCCGCTGGAATCGTAGCCCTTGCTGCTGCCGCCGCCCTTGGTGTTGCAATCGCTGGAATCGTATCAAAACTTGGTGGTAGCCATTCTACCAGTAGTTACAGCGATACATCTCAGTATGTTGGAAGCTCTAGCTACAATTCCTCGACATCCAGCTCTTCCTATAGTGGCACTTATTCTTCCGCAAGTGGAAACTCCGAAGAGATGAGAGATGCTGTGTACAACGGCTGCTACAATGCATTCCTCGACATCTGGCAGCGGTATGGAGAGGAAATCTCTGATGGAAGAGATGTAAGAGTGTACCTTGATAGCAAGCAGCTCACCGCTTCTGTTGAAAAGACCCAGAAAGAACGTGGCGTGTCTATTATGGGTACCGAAGTTTATTCCTATTAAGAAAGGATGGTTCAGATGGCCAATATTCCTGCCCTGGTTACGGTGAATGGCGTAGAGCTGCCGGAACCATCCTCTTATGAGGGAACGACTAGTACTATCGTAGACTCTGGCCGAAATGTTCAGGGAAAGGTTGTTGGTTCTGTCGTGCGGCATGATGTGGCAAAGGTCTCCATGTCTTGGAACTACCTCACCGCACGGCAGTGGGCCGACATCTTGAGCCTTTTTACCACGAATTTTTACTGCACTGTTAAATTCTATAACCAAGCCACAGCTGGTTATACCACCCGTCAGATGTATGTCTCCGACCGCACCGGCGGAATGTGGCGTAGAGGGCCGAAAACCGGTGGCGTTATGGGATGGACAGGGTGCAAACTTTCTCTTGTGGAGGTATGACACATGGTTGAAGTCTCCGATAAGTGGAAAGAAAAATTTAACGAAACCCTTGTCCCGGAATCTTTTGTAGAGATCACCTGTGGAATTACTGAACCCGGTATCAACAAAAAGGCTACCATCGTCACGTCATCGGCAGCCCCGTTCTCCACCTTTCACAGTATTGCGCTTTCCAATAACGCTTCCATTCCGAGGTATTCCACAGGAGAGCTTAATCTCACTGTTCTTGACGGAAGTTGCGCCATTGTTCCTTCTTCCCCTCCGTATGGAACTACTGGTTTTTTGAGCGCCAAGATTTTTGACGATTCAAACCATCCTGTTATCCGGCTTGAGCTTCCGAGTGAGAGCAAGTCCTCGATTCCCGGAGTTTCAATTTGCTGGTCTACGGTATTTGAAGAATACGCTACAGATTTTTCGGTCAGCGCATATCTTGGGACTAACAGGTTAAAAACTGTGACTGTAAACGGAAACAAATCCGTCCGTTCTGATGTTGATGTAGAGCTTTCCGGGTTTGATGCCGTAGAGATTGAGGTGCTGAAGTGGTGTCTCCCTAACCGCCGAGTAAGGGTCGAACAAGTGAAAATCGGCAGGTATCTGGTGTTTGACAAGACCAAAATTTTGTCTTACATCCATTCTTCTGCAAGAGACCCTATCTCCGGGCAGCTTTCTCAGGAGTCGATTTCCTTTAGCCTTGATAACAGCGACCGCACATGGGACTCCGTAAACCCTCAAGGGATTTACAAGTACATCTATGAGCGCCAGCCTGTCACTGTTCGTTATGGAATGGATGTTGACGGGAAGACCGAATGGGTGAGCGGAGGAATGTTCTTCTTGTCGGAGTGGAGCGTCCCCGCCAACAGCATTGAGGCGTCCTTTCAGGCGCGAGACGCGTTCCTGTATCTGTCCAGCACGAAGTACACCGGAAGAAAATACGGCACGCTCTATGAGATGTGCTACGATGCACTGGAGCAGCTTGAGGCAGACGGAATCACAGCAGAAATCTCTGATGAACTGAAAGATTACTCCACCGACATTACAAGCGATGGGTCTACTTATCACAACTCTGATATTTTACAGCTCGCCGCCAATGCTGCTGGCATGGCTTTGTACCAGACTCGTGACGGCGTGATAAAGATTAACCGTGTGTACGGTTCTGTCGCCTCTGACTCGGTATTGGATATTCCGGTGCTGAACAATTATTCTTGGCCGGAAATCACCTTTGCTCAAAATATGCTTAACGTGGTGACCACCGTAGGTGGCGCTACCTACGCTTATCCCGAAAGCCCTTCGGGCAAGGGCGTGAGCCAGACTCTGAGCAATGTTATGCTCACAAAGGACATTCTTGCAAAATCCAGAAATGCCCTTACGGAGTCTTATGGAGTCCTTTCTAATCGTCGCAAAGCTTCTCTTACTTATCGAGCAAGCCCTATCGTTGACGCTCTTGATATGGTAAAGATTCACCATCAGTTCAATTACGATGCTGTTTTGCTTGTGACCAATGCAAAATACACCTTCAATGGGTGCTTCAAAGGTACTGTAGAGGGGTACATGATGGCGGACGCTCAGGCTTTGTCTCTTGACCATGTCAGCGAACAACTTGACTGGGGTGATTCCGTTGTTCTTTCCGCTACCTTGTCCCCTGCTACCATTGATTCTCCCAAAATCAACTGGGCAGCTTCTCCCGAAGGAATTGTTTCCCTTCACGTTCTGACAAACGCAGAGGGAAAATCCACTTGTCAAGTCAAGTGGAATTCTCCGGGTAAGGCTGTTGTCACTGCCTTTGTGGGCAACGTCTCCGCGAAATGTTCTTTCATTACAACATCGTACAACCTGTTTGATGTTGCAGAGGGCGACACTGTTCTTATGGACGAGGGCGGCAACGTGGCTGAGTTCATCGTTGCGAAGCACGACTATGAGAGCGAGCTGAACGGAGTTGGACGAACTCTTCTGGTTCGAAAGCATTACGCGGCTATCATGGCTTGGGATTCCACATGGTCTACTTATGCCAGCAGCGACGTGAGCAGTTGGCTTAACGGCGACTACTTCAATTCGTTCAGTTATGCTCAAAAGCAAGCTATCAACAAGACAGCCATCTACTACACCCCGGGCTTCTCCGATTCTTACTGTAACTCTGGCAGCAGCAGGGTATCCACGATGGCCGAAAGCGTTTTCCTTCTTTCCAGCCATGAGTTTGGATACGACACGGAAGGTTCTGATGCCCCGAATTGGACGACTAGCAGCCCGAGCTATAAGCACAACGAGGGGACTCCCCTGCAAAATGCATCTGAAATCCTGAAGACAATGCTTGCATCCGATATAGAGGGTTCTGAGAGAGGGCGTTCCATTTGGACAAGAACTCCTTATCTGTACTCGCTTCAGATGCTCTATGATATTGCTGGCACAAGCTCAAGCGCCAACAAGTACTGGCGACCTCTGCTGGTCAGCAAACTTGTAAACGCATACGTCGCGTATGATTCTACGTTACAAGTGAATGGCAACGCAGAGACGATTTCTTATGCTACGAATGACGAGGGTCCTCGTAAATATGACAATGTCGTTCACCCCGCATTTACCGTTCCAAAGTCTCTTTCCATTGACGCTAAAGGCAAACTGATTTTTTAAGAGGTGATTGTATGGCAAAGTGGATTACAGACCGAACGCAGGCAGATGTAGACCGGGTCAAAGAGCTAACAGCCAAAGCCAGAACCGGCACATGGACAACGGCTGAACAGCAGGAGTGGGCCTCCGGTATGAAAGGAGCGCTCAGTTACACTGACTATGCACGAATCGAACAGGGCATGAAAGAGCTTGCTGACATTGTCGGAGTGAAACTTCCTATCGACCCGATTTTGGTCGTGACGGCGCTTAATACTTCCGGCGACATCCCTGCGTGGGACACTTATCCCGCCAAGTCCGAGTTCTTCATGCCGCTGACTGCTAAGAAAGCGGGCCTGCCGCTCCGCTCGCTGGGATTCCGCGTCAAGGGTTATATGCCGGGCAAAATGCGCACCGTCCTGCGCAAGTACGGCACCGAGACCGCCCTAGTAGACAAGTCCATCGACCTTGTCAAAGGCTATAATGATGTAGTGCTGGACATGGGAAACATCGTGCTGGAAAAGGGCGTCGAATATCAGCTCTATTTCGCCGCCGCCAACAACTTCTATCCGCCCTCTGTCGAGCCATCTTGGGTCGTAGCAAACGACTACATCGACATTGCACACGGCAGCGCCTACTATGGCGATGACGCCAAAATGATTTTTTCTGGAACAATCACTTTCACCGGAACGTCTACCCCCGAATGGGGGCCGAACAGCTATCTTACCACAGAGGACGCCAATCGTTGGATAGCCAGCGTGAAAGCCATCCGTTCAAAATGCAGCGGAACAAGCTCTACTCCGGATGTACCGGAATCTCTTTCTATGAAATTTGGTGTGATAAATCAGGTCGAAAAGATACTTTCTGACATCGAAAGTATAGCCAAAGATTACACGCTTTACTGCTCCGAGCCAATTTGTGGAGGTGAACCATACTATGCGGTTTATTGACCGAAAAGCAAAATACCCGGGCCGTTGGACTATGAAAAAGTCAGACGGTACATCAGAGGTCGTCACTCTTGTCCGGAACGATGAACCCATCGTGGAAGGCACTCCCATGAACGCCAACACTCTTAACGCATTGGCTGGCACTGATACGACCCTCACCATCTCCGGCATGGCTGCGGATGCAAAAGCGACTGGAGATGCGGTTGGTCGGCTAAAGGAAGATATAGGTATCAGCTCCGTAGTGCTTGATTTTAGTGGCAATGTAGGGGACGCTTACAAAGAAAAAACAATTGCATCTGATTTTGTTCCTTCGAAAAAATATTTATTAGATATAAAACATGACGGGAGTAGTGAATATTATGTAAACGGCGTTTCAGCAAGTGGTGAAGATGTCGCTAAATTTCTGGTTGTTAGAAGAACAGACAACTTTTTTGGACTGATTGCAATTCCTGAAAGTGTTACAACATTAAAACTTGTTGTTGTAAAGGCATTAAAAACAAGTGTGTTCTCTGTTAAATATGGTGTCGGATTTGATGGAAAATGCTTAAAAAGCGAATCTGTAAGCCGTGAAAAATTCGACGCAGACACACAAGCATACTTATATTTGTTGGATCGGAAAATAAAAACTGAGTTAAATGACATTCCAACGATAAATGGACAATACGTTGCTCCTGACGGCACTTTCCGCACAAACGCCGCCGTGACACGTTCAGAGTACATTCGAGTTTTTTCGGGAGATGTGGTCAAATACAAATCAAGTGGTTCTACTTCATTTGCTCTTTTGACGAAATATAATTCAGATAAAAAATATACGGAAACTGTTGCGGTTGGAAATGGATGGACGAATTATATTGAGGGAACCTATAAAATTTCTGATGAAGGATATGTTGTTTTCTGCTATATAACAGAAAGAAAAAGTGATTGCATATTTGAGCTTTCCAACGAAAGCAAGTTGAAATCCATAAAAGAAATCAATGAAAAAATCAATTCTTTGGATGGCTCAACTGAAGACATTGAAATTGATGATTATTGGAAAGAAGAGCTTGATAAAAAGATACAACATATAAAGGAAAATGAAGAAAAAGGGAATATTCGAGATGTGATGTCATTTGTATTCATCACGGACATGCATTATCCGTATAACTTTAGAAAGAGTCCTAAGCTGATAAAATACATTTCAGATAACACCAATATACACTATATTCTTAATGGTGGAGATTCGATTCACAACAACTCGAGCGAAGTGTATACTCCGGCTGATTGCGTGAAAATGATTTATGAAATGCGAAAAGATTTCAAAAATGTTTTCATGGATGATGACATGTACAGCACTTTGGGGAATCATGAATTAAACACACAAGGCAATGCCATAGCTCTAACAGCAAATCAAATATATGATTGCGTGTATAAAAAATGTGTTGATTACACTGCGCAGGGTGGTTGGGCTTGGTACTATCAAGATGATTCATTCCACAAGATAAGATTTGTCTCGATTGCCCAGTATTTTTTAAATCAAGAGCACTTGAGATGGCTTGGAGACGTGGCATTAAATGTACCATCTGCTGACTGGGGAATTGTCTTTTTCTCACATGCGCTTCCGTATAACGAACCAAACTACGGAAACAGCGAAAACAGAAACGCAAGCCATTTGAAAGAAATTATTGATGCTTTTCAGCAGAAAACTGCAGTTTCCATTTCTGATTCTGCAACATCTTGGCCGATTTCTTACAGCAAGGATTTCTCTAGTGCAAACGGGAAAATTATATGCTATATAGCTGGGCATATACATCACGATTACATGAAAAGGGATACTATTCAGTATGTTTGCACAGTAAACGATAGCAAAGATAATGAACAATTCGATAAAGTGAGTGGCACTATATCTGAACAATCTTTTGATGTTTTTACTGTGGACAAAACAAACTCAAATGTGCATATTACACGAATCGGGCATGGAGATAACAGAGAATTTTCGTTCTAACCAAATCAGCAAATGAAGCTTTATTTAACTATTCATCAACATAAAAAGAAAGGACTGATATTATGCTCCCTATCATGGACGTTTCCCGCTGGCAGGGCCACATCGACTGGGATGCGGTCAAGGCAAGCGGCCTTATCTCCGGCGTGATGTTCAATAATGCTTTATCTAACCTTAAAAACAAAAAGGAGTCTCAAAATGCTGCACATCATCCTCAACTTCCTCGCTTCCCTCTTCTCCGCCCTCTGCCGGGCAGCAGATGCCTCTACCTCTGACCCGGTGTCCACGGTGGACACCCAGAGCGCTGCTCCTCCCGGCTGGGAGGGCGCACTCCCCTATCGCTACATCGACGCGAGTCGGTATCAGGGCAAAATCACCCTCGACGGCTGGCGCAAGGTCAAAGCGGCTGGCTACAAGGGCGTCATGCTCAAGACGGTATCTACCAACAAAAAGCTCTCCAAGCGGTCGGACGGCCTGTACATCGACCTGACCTTTGAGGACAATTACAAAAACGCCAAAGCAGCAGGGCTGGACGTGGGCGTCTACTACTACACCTACGCCACCAGCGAGGCCATGGCCGATGCAGAGCTGGCCCTTGTACGGGAAGCAGTACGCGGCAAAGAGCTCACCATGCCCGTGTGCGTGGACGTGGAGGAAAACAAGCTCAAGCAGCTGTCCACGCTTGACCTGTCCAATCTTACCGCTTACGCGCTGGAACAGGTGGAGCGGATGGGCTTTTACGCCCAGCTCTACACCTACACCGGTTACAAGTATGAGCTGGACATGGCTCGGCTGTCCTCTCGGTGGGACGTCTGGCTTGCCGACTACACCGGAAAGACGCCCAACGTGACGTTTAACTACAACGCTCACCAGCACACCAGCAAGGGCGCTGTGCCGGGCATCTCCGGCGACGTAGACCTCAACGTCACTACCCTCAACTACCCCCGTATCATTCGCAAGAAGGGCCTGACCCGTCTCCGGGAGGGTGCATGACCGAAAAAGAAGCTTTGCTGTGGGTGCTTGGCATCCTTGGCAGCCTGTGTGCTGCGGCCATCACCATTGACAAGGTGCTGGAAATCATCCACAAGTACATCAAAAAGGCTCAGGAGCCGGACAACGTGCAGAACAAGCGGCTGGATGAGATGGACAAGCGCATCGGCACCTTAGAGCAGGGCCAGCTCCAGCACACACAAGCCCTTGCCCGTGACCTGCGCCGCTTTGAAGAAATCGACGAGGTGAGCCGTCTGACCCTCGACGGGGTGCGCAATCTGCTGGACGCCCAACTCTCCGGCAACAACCGCGAGGGAATGCAGAAGAGCCGCACCGACATCGACAACTATCTGTTAAAAGGAGTGACCAATCATGGTAGCACTGGCAACTAAGCTTTTTGACCTTATCCCCGCCCCTGTGGCCCTTGTGCTGATGCTGGGCGGCTTTGTGTTCTACGCCCTGGGCTGCATCCGGCTGGGCTACGGCGCAGCGGTGAAGCCTCTGGTGCTTGACCTCATCGAGCGGGCCGAGCAGGAGATTCAGGGGACGAAGCGCGGCGCAGAGCGCAAGGCGTGGGTCGTCAAGATGCTTCGCGCCGCCCTGAGTGCCAGCAAATACGGCAGGCTCATCAGCTGGGCCATCACCGATGAGACCATCGGCAAAGTTATCCAGTTTTTCTTCGACCGCATGAAGGCGGCCTTGCAAAATCAGTGAGGTTTTGACTATGAGTAGCACTACGTACACACGACATTGGTTAAAACAGGCCATTTTTACGAATGAGGCCGGCACTTTTGCCGTTAAAGGCCAGATTTGCCACCATCTCGGTAACGTCACCGCAATGGTGCGTAACGCCGGACAGCTGCCGCAGCCCTTCTGGCTCGGTATTGTCTGTGGCGGCGGCTCGTGTAGTGCTGCCCACTGCGCTGCAAGGGCTTGACCGACAGCAGATGACCGCCGCCATCAAAAACGCACCGCTTGGGAGGGTAGACCGTAAGATAGCCTTACTGCGGTACGTTGAGCGGCTCCCGCTGCCGGACATTGCGGCACAGACACATTACAGCCGGACGGCGATAGGCTACCGGCTGAAAGGCATTGAAAAAATGCTAGACGAAAGGAGCTTACCGTGAGCATCGAAAATGTTCCGACCGCAAATCTTATTACAGAGCTTCGCAAACGCGAGGGCGTGGAAACGACCGTTGTCGAGCCCTATCAGGACGTAGCGGTCAGCGTCAACGGCCCTGCGCTGGTTCTTGTCGTGACGGATTGATTGTGGTATAATAACATCAACAAATCCACCCGGCCTCTCGAAGAAGCGCATTAGGGTGGATATTTGATACAGTCTCCTGCTCGCCTACTTGCAGTGCGTACCATGCGGGAGACGCAATTTTGCCGCTTCGGTGGCAGGGCGATTACTCGCTCACTTATAATCCATCAGCTTTTAGGCTGGTGGATTTTGTTTTATTCTTACTAGTTTTGTCGAAAGCATTGCCATATATTGGATGATGTGGTATCTTAGCATTGCACTCCAATGTGTGCATCCTTACAGTTAAGCGCTCATGCGGATTTTTCCGTGTGGGCGCTTTTCTTTTACCCTTGCAACTCTTCTACTGATACGTTGCAGGCCGCAGCAATTTTCTTGAGCGTGGTCATCCGGATAGGTTTCCTGGCTTCTGCGTGTTGGATGGTCGCGGTAGATAACCCGGTCTTCTCCGACAACGCACGAATGGTCAGCCCAGCGTTTTCCCGAGCGGCCTTGATTTTTACGGAAGACATCCCGAGTGTCTTGTAATCTGGCGACATATACCCGATTTGGAACATGCCCTGCTGCTGCAACGGCAATGCTTTGAGCGCAAAGCTGTTATCCACGTCCTCAAGGTCTACATCCTTCAGGACGTAAGCGCAGGCGTTGTCAAGCTCCGGGGTCATCTTGTGGAGCTTATGTGCCAACGTAATTTTCATCATCACGCCACGCACGGGAAACCTCGTAGCGTTGTCAAGGTCTGCCTGATTCACGCGGTCGGAGTTGCAGGCTTCATTCAGCAAGCGGTAGAGCTTTCCGAGATTTTTGATAGTGGTGTTTTCCATATTCGTTGCCTCCGTTTTCTTTTACTATACTGATTATACCACAAAACTGCTACAAGTGATACAGGCATAGTCGCCAGACTTTGCCTTATTTTTTTGTTCGTTTTGTAGCAATTGTATCAGTTTATATTTGTCCTTCGTTTGACGTTCGTTGTCTTTCGCTTTTTACTGATGCGATACACTAGGAGCACAAGGAGGGATGTTTTATGAGCTATTATCCGATACCCGGAGCGCCTTACGTTTCACAACAGCCTGTCAATCCTTATGGTGGCATGGGTACAGTTGGGCTTGCCACTCCCCTACCCAACACGCAGATGCAACAGGCACAACCGCAGCGTCCGCAGCCGATGAATGGGCAGCAGCCTGTTCAGCAGTCGGCACAAGATGGAGGTTGGCTGCTTGGCAGACCTGTTTCCAGCAGAGAGGAATTTTTGGCAATACCGTCTGACCTGTACGGCAGACCGACCTATTGCCCAGACCTGCGCAGCGGCGTAATCTACTGCAAACGGCTGAACCCGGACACCTGTGAATCCTATGTGCAGGAGTTTTACAGCCCGGAAGCGTGGCGGCGGATACAGGCGCAACAGGCACAGCAGACCGCTGCACCGACACAGCAGTATGTGCCTGTTGAAGAGTATAACGCCCTCGTCCACAGGCTGGATGAACTGGAAAAGTGGCAGAAGAGCTTTTCTAAACCCGCTGCCGCAGCAAAGAAAGGAGAATAAGCAATGCCATCTCCGTTTGACATGATTACTCACAGCCCTATCATGCAGCTTGCGAACCTTGCCCGTGCCGGACAGAACCCGATGGGGCTTATCCAGCAGTTGAGCGGGCAGAACGCCCCTATCATGCAGGGCTTGAACCTGATTCAGGGAAAAAACGAAACGCAGCTTAGGACGATGGCGCAGAACCTTGCCAAAGAGCGGGGCATCGACCTGAACCAGCTGGCAAGCGTCCTGAACCTGACGCTGCCCCGATAACGCATCCCTCTAAGCGAAACGCTTCTCAGTTTTGCGGACTTGATAAAAACCGCTTTTGTTTGGCTTCGCCCATCGCACACGGCGGTGGGATAGCATAACGCAAAACTGAAAGGAGTTTTGTTATGGACGATTTTGCAACTGGCTATCTGGCTGGGCAGGACGGCGGTAATAACAACGGCGGCTTCTTCGGCAACGAAGGTCTGTGGGCGGTTATCATCCTCGCCATCATCTTCGGCTGGGGTACAAACGGCTACGGTCGGAACGGTGGTGACAACGGCATGAACAGCTACATCCCCTATCTGGTTGGTACTGGCGCAACCGGTCAGGGCGGCGCAGATACTCGCGCGGCTTTGTCGGAGGGCTTCTACCAGCAGGACACTTCCCGTTCTCTGGCGGGCATCCAGAGCGGCATCTGCTCTCTGGGCTATGACCAGCTCGCACAGATGAACACCCTCAACGCTACCGTTGCGGGCGGCTTTGCTGGTACTAATCAGGCGATCTGCCAGCTCGGCTACCAGAACGCACAGCTTGTGAACGGTCTGGAACGCAGCGTGTCCAACGGCGACAACGCCATCAGCCTTGCCATCATGCAGGAGGGCAACGCACGGCAAGCGGGTCAGACTGCTATCCAGACGCAGCTTGCGTCTTGCTGCTGCGAGAACAAGCAGCTCATCGGCGACCTGAAGTACACCATTGCACAGCAGGACTGCGCTACCCGTCAGGCTATCGCAGACAACGCCCGCGCCATCGTGGACAACTGCAACGCCAACTTCCGCAGCATGATGGACTACTTCACGCAGGATAAGATTGCCACTCTGACCGCTGAGAACCAGAGCCTGAAGTTCGCCGCTTCTCAGGATCGTCAGAATGCACTTCTGACCACCGTGATGTCCCAGCAGACCGATACCATTCTGAACCGGGTCAATCCTCGTCCGATTCCCGCTTATCAGGTGGCAAACCCCAACGTGGGCGTGAACTGCTGCGGCTGCTGCTAACCTACACACTCCCCGATAACACCGGGTGAACCATCGGGGCAGGGGTAAGACACCTCTGCCCCTGATTTTTTAGGAGGAAACTACTATGGCTTGCAAAACAAGCTGCAAACTCTGCCCACACTTGGTCATCAGTCAGGCGGTCACGTTCGCCAATGACACACTGACCATCAACATCCCTGCTGGCGCATACCAGAATGGAGAGCGTTATTGCATTGTGGTTGCCCAGAGCATCCCGGACACGACCACCATCAACGCCCCTGTGGTCATTACCATAGGTGCAGGCATGACCGCATACCCTCTGACCGACTGCAACTGCGCTCAGGCGACCGCTGAGAGCATCCACACTCGCACCCGCTACGCTACCCGTGTGGCAACATCTGCAACCGGCACCGGCACGTTCAAATATCTTGGCTGCTTCTGCCGTTCCCACGCCGGTGCGCCCGCGTCTATTTCTTGAGGAGGTGTAGATTATGGGCAAGACTAATTTTCGCCGCATGATGATGCTCCGTGACCACGACAAAGACCGTGAGCCGGAACGTGACCGCCTTGAAGAAGAGCGTGACCGCAGGGAGCGTGAGCTGGAACGCCGTCTGCGCAAGCTGGAACGAGAGGAAGAAAACCCTCGCCGGTCGTGGAACATCGCGGAACAGAATCGGTACATCGACCCCTATCCGATGCCTCGATACCCCGATACCGACTATGATCGCAGGATGCCGCAGATTGGCTTCTCGCAGAACGGAGACTGGGACAAGCGGTCTGGGCAGTATGAGCATGGCGGTGCGGACAGCCGCTCCATTAAGATGCCGCGCCAACACCTCACCCACGATGAAGCGGAGGAATGGTGCGACAGCATGGTGAATGCTGACGGCACGAAGGGCTGTCACTGGACGCTGGAACAGACACAGGATGTTGCCAAACAGCGCAATATCACTTGTGACCCGAACGATTTCTGGGCTGTTATGAACATGATGTACTCGGATTATTGTCAGGTCGCAAAACGCCAGTCCGTTGACACTCCGGGCTTCTACGCTGACATGGCAAAAGCGTTCCTTGAGGACGCAGATGCCGCAGACGGCAAGGCATATCTCTACTGGGATTGCATTGCTGACAAGTAAAACAGAGCCCCTGTGTAGTTTTTAACGGCTACACAGGGGTTCTACTATTTTAACTTTAGAATTTAGTTTTTATCAGACTCGGCTAGCTGAAGTTGTTCCAACGAAAACGAAAGTCTTCCACCTCCGCAAGAAGTATCAAACTCAACAATGGCAGTATCTCCGTCGATTTCATCGATAATGCCTTCGCACCAATCTTCAGCGTAAACTTTATCTCCAACTTTCATAACTACTTACTCCTTAAATCTCAGCTTTTATCGTTTCTCTGCATAACTACAGAAATCATCAGGTTTTGTATACGCAGGGCTGGAATCATCTAGCGTGAAGTGAGCACAACTACACAGTTCTCCTTGTTTGTCCCATGTGTTCCATAAATCACAGTTCTTAAACCGAATGACCGCAACGGTATCTACAGAAGGAGCTTGTTCCTCTTTGCTTCTGTGCTTGTGTGGCTTGTATGTACGCATTTTTCTCCTCTCACATAGATTATTCTTCTTTGGTGTAGTACAATTCCATATCTGCCTTGTACGCTTCGAGTTGTCTTTTGCTATCTACAAGCGTGTTAAAGCTAAATCCAGCCGCAAAAGATACGGCGATGGACAAAATCAAGTGCGCTGCAACCCATTTACCAGCAAAGATAAAAGGAATCTGAACTGCTACAGCAAAGACATCGAACAAAAGAACGTAAATGCCACGTTTGACCATTTTCTGTAAACGGCTAATGCTTCCTTCGTAAAATTCCTTCGACCTCATCATGCGTCAATCCTCCAAGAAATCTTTCGGTAATCTTTCCATTCTATCTTGTGCAATTCTATAAATGATTAGTTTTACTCAAGCCAATTGATGAAATATCCGTTGTACTTAAATTCTTTTGCCTCATTCGCGGCCTTAATCAGATTCTCCGCAAAAGCAATCGCCTCATCCGGCAACAATGTTTGTCCAGGAAAACATACTTTGCTACCGATTGAAGTGTCAATTCCGTCTCCACTCCTGCAAATTTCTATGCCGTCTCCATAAGTCTTTCTTCTCTGTTTTAAGTCTTCTATGTTGTAATCAGAATACTTTACCTTGTCCATGCACACTTTCCTCTTAAAT
>OGEA01000861.1_pt1 | contig 16898 bp, 14 predicted proteins | sample 1570531 | NCBI WGS metagenome assembly OGEA01 (sample SAMEA2581973, study PRJEB24529) | metagenome | biome: Human gut stool | place: China | collected 2011 | reverse complement strand
TCCGGGGTTCTTATGGTTTCTCTCAGGGTCTGCGGCTCAGGCCGGGGCCCTCATCAGACCCTGCCAGCGCCCTTGTCCAGGATCTTATTGAACTGGAGGAAGAAGGTGGTGGCGGTCACGGCAGCGGCGATGATGTCACTGACGGGCTCGGCGAGGAACACGCCGAACACGGGGTTCGCGACCACATGGGGCAGGATGAAGATGAGAGGAATGAGCAGGATGAGCTTGCGCAGGCAGGCCAGCAGCAGGCTGACCTTGGCCTGACCCAGCGCCATAAAGCTCTGCTGGCAGGCGATCTGGACACCGGTGGAGAAGATGCCCGCCATGTAGATGCGCATGGCCCAGGTGGTGTAATCGATCAGGGAGGCATCCGAGGTGAAGATGCCTGCCACTGCACCGGGAACCAGCATCATCAGCAGCCAGAAGATGGTGGTGTAGCCCAGGCAGAGGGTCAGCTGGAAGCGGAACGCCTGCTTGACGCGGTCCTTCTTGCCTGCACCGAAGTTGAAGCTCATCACAGGCTGGCCGCCCTGGCAGATGCCCGAGATGGGCATGGTGCACAGCTGGGAGGCGCTGGTGATCACGGTCATGGCACCCACGGCCACGTCACCGCCGTAGCGGGCCAGGCTGGAGCTGAAACTGATGGACAGCAGGCTCTCGGTGGAGAGCATGACGAAGGTGGAAATGCCCAGTGCCAGCACGGGCGTGATGATCTTCCCTTCCAGCTTCATGTCCTCTTTGCGGATCTTGAGGATGGTCTTGGGGCCGGTGAGGAAGCGGATGACCCAGATGGCACCCACTGCCTGGCTCAGCACGGTGGCAATGGCAGCACCCTTTACGCCCATGCCCAGCCCGAAGATGAGGATGGGGTCCAGCACGATGTTGATGACCGCACCGATAATGGTGGTCAGCATACTGATCTTGGCAAAGCCCTGCGCGGTGATGAAGGTGTTCATGCCAAGCACGATCAGCACGCAGATGGTGCCCAGAATGTAGATGCGGCTGTATGCCAGAGCGTAGGGCAGAGTGGTGTCACTGGCACCAAACAGCCGCAGCAGGGTGGGTGCGGCGGCGTAAAAGACGATGGTCAGGACGACCGAGAAGATCAGCAGCATGGTAAAGCTGTTGCTGACGATCTTTTCGGCCTGCTTCTTGTCACCCTGGCCCATGGCGATGGCGGTGCGGGGGGCACCGCCGGAGCCGATGAGCATGGCAAAGGCGTTCAGAAGCATCAGGATGGGGGTAAACAGGCCCACGCCGGTCAGAGCCGCCGCGCCGATCCCCGGGATGTGGCCGATGTAGATGCGGTCCACGATGTTGTACAGCAGGTTGACCACCTGCGCCACAACGGCGGGGATCATCAGCTGAAGCAGGAGCTTTTTCACGTCACCCGTGCCCATATCCTGCTGTTTTTTCTGCGTTTGTGCCATGGAAAGTGTCTCCTTTGGTTTGAGCGAGACGGAGAGGGTTCCCTCAGAACGTCAGGCCGAAGTTCATCTCGTAGTAGTTGCCTGCGGCATCACGGTAGGCGTAGGCCTTGCCGTTCTCGTCCTTCATGCTGTCGGGCATGTAGGCATCCTTTGCAAAGCCGGGCACGTCGTTGGGGCTGATGCAGACACCGTCCGCGTTCACGGCCAGCACCTCGTCGCCCTTGGGCAGGGTCAGGGGCAGCTTGCCAACGGGAGCAAAGCGGCCGAACATCACATCCAGCGTTGCGGAGGGGTAGGTGTCAAAGCCGACGGTCAGAGCATCGGAGACCTTCTCCACATTGCCGACCTCCCAGGCCAGCGGGCAGTTGATGTTGGAAACGACCTTGCCGCCGTGTGCGTGGACCGCAGCAGCGATACCGGCCAGACGGTTTGCGCCCACCAGAGTGGTCTCCTTGTGGGTCTCGGTGGTGGGCTTGCCGCTCTCGTCCACGTTGCAGACAGTCTTGTCCTCGCAGATGTCCAGCTCCAGGTAGCCCGGGGTGGCGTTGAAGTATGCACCGGACTGGGGGCTGACCATCAGCAGGGCCACCTGGGCCTCATCGGGGGTGTCCACCAGAGTGACATTGCCCAGCATCTCGCGCAGGGCCTTGGTGGCGGCCTCACCGGCCTCGGCGCTCTTGCCAAAGGCCTCAGCGTAGACCTTGGTGCCGTCCTTCAGGGGCAGGGTGCCGTCGTTCTTCAGCAGGACAACGGACTCGCGGTGCACGCGGGAAGCTTCCTCCCAGTCGGCCTTGGTGGCAACGACCTCGGCGGCCTTCTTGGGATCGGCGTAGGTGTCCTCGAACATGCCCTGACGGAACAGCTCGGTCAGGGTGCGGCTGACAGCGCGGTTCAGGCTGGCATCGGTCAGCACCAGATCTTCCTTCTTGAAACCGGCGGGCACCGCGTGGGTGTCGTAGTAGTCGTTGGTGCCGCGGGCGTAGCTCTCCTCGCCCAGCTCGTTGTCCAGCAGGCCGGAGATCAGGTCCACGCCGCTCTGGGTGACGGCATAACCGATGCGCTCGGGCTCGTCCAGCATGTCAACGCCCCAGCACATATTGTGAACAATGCCGGTGTCGGAGTTGATGTAGCCCTTGAAGCCCATCTGGCCGCGCAGCAGGCCGTCGATGAACACCTTGTTGTAGGCAAAGCCGTAGGGCTGGAGCTCGATGGGGCTGCCGTTGAAGTCCTCCTGCGGAGCGCTCTTCTCGGCGCTGGGCTTGGAGTAGTAGGGCATGATGGACTCGGCATTGTGGCGGATAGCGGCACGGAATGCCGGGATGTGGTACTTCTGCAGGGAGCCGGGGGTGGCGTAGATGTTCCACTGGCCTGCTGCATAGTGGGGGTCAAAGCCGTTCTCACGGGCACCGCCGCCGGGGAAGTGCTTCACGGTCATGGAAACACCCTCGGGGGTAACGCCGCTGCTGCCGCCCTGGATGCCGGGGATCAGGTGGTCGAAGATCTCCTCGATCAGTGCGGGGTCCTCGCCAAAGGTGCCGAAGGTGCGCTGCCAACGGGGGTCGGTGACGCAGTCGGCCATGTACATGTAGCCCTTCTTCAGGCCGCAGGCGTTCCACTCGCGGCGGATGGTGTCGGCGAACTTGTCGATAATGTCGATGCGTGCAGTGCCCTTGACGGCAGCAGCAATGCCCAGGGTGCCGGGATAGGTGGCAAACACGCCGGTGGCATCGTTCATGCCGAACACGACCTCGCCGTTCTCGTTGCGGCTGTTGGACATGACCTGCATGGGAACAAAGTGATCGCAGGTCTCGGTCAGGTACTGCAGCTGGTTCAGGTAATCTGCCAGATCCTCGGGCGTGGGGCTCTCGCGCAGGATGACGTGGCGGTTGAAGCTCTTCTTGACCATGTCAGAGGTGCTGGGCAGGGACTGGGAGCCGAAGATGCTGTCGGAGACGTTCACGGGTGCCTCGTCCAGCAGACCGCTTTCGTCCGCCACGGGCTTGTGGCCGTTGGCTGCCAGACGGGGGGAAGGATACTTGGGGCCCATGCGCCAGTCGGAGGTGAAGATCTGGCCGATCTTCTCGCTGGTGGTCAGAACCTTGACATAGGCCTCGGCGCGCTCAGCCGGGGTCAAGCGCCAGTCGTTGACTGCGCTGACGGTGCCGGTGCCGTCGATGTCCTTGAAATACAGGCCGTCCTGCTCGATGACCTTGCGCTCCACGGTGCTGATGGTGGGGCCGTTGGGGTTCTGGTAGCGCTTTACACGCTCGGATGCTTTCACTGCCATAGTGTTTTCTCCTTTTCTTTTGAACGCAGCGGCCCATGCCACAGAGCCGCAGATGCTATACCTATTATAATAGGCCGCCGCGCGGAACAACTAGAAAATTTTTTGGATATTTCCGCACTTTCCTTGTATTCTTTTTTTGTGTGCGGTTGGAATACAAGCCTGTTTTGTGGAATGTGCTGTACTAGTATCTTACAATCATGTGCAAAATGACGAACGCTGTTTTTTAAAACTGTCGATTTCGCCCAAGGAGAGTAAAATTGTCCTGTTTTCCCACAAAATTTTACTAACAGAAATTTGAGGGATAGTTCATAATGTATACATAAAAATCCCCCGGTTCGCGATGTGGCAGCCGCAGCCCACGGGGGACCGAATGAAAGGCCGGAGTGAGTGGCAGCACACCGGCCGCAGAATTGAAAGGAGAACTTCTCTATGGCAAAGGTCAAACAGCCGCTTGAAGAAAACGGCATCCACAGAGCGAAAATGTGGGAGATCATGATGTACGCTCTGAACAACACCTCCACCAACACCTACATGGTCGTGGTCGGTTACATCAGCTACTTCCTGATCGGTATCGTCGGTCTGGCATCCGTGCTGGCCGGTTCTATTGTTACCATCATGCGTGTCTGGGACGGTGTCACCGACCCGTTCGTTGGTATGATGGTCGATAAGACCAACGGCAAGTTCGGCAAAAACCGTCCGTTCATTGCCATCGGTCAGATCATCATGTTCGCCACCACCTTCGTGATGTTCAACTTTATCCCCAAGATGGGCACTGGTGTCCGCTTTATTGCGTTCATCATCATCTACATGATCTACATCGTTGGCTACACCTGCCAGTGCGTTGTCACCAAGTCTGCTCAGACCTGCCTGACCAACGATCCCAAGCAGCGCCCCATCTTCGCAATGTGCGATACTGTGTATAACATTGTTCTGATGAACATCATGTTCCCCATCATTGTCACCGATGTCCTGGTGCCCAAGTTCACCCTGACTGCCGAGGCCAACGCTGCCGAGATCGCTTCTCTGGTGGCACAGAACCCTGCTCTGGCAGGCATCGTGGAGAAGTCCGGCGGCAGCCTGTCCGCTTTCTACAACCCCGGCCTGTTCACCACCATGCAGCTGATGTTCGGCGGCCTGTCCGCTGTCTTTGCAGTCTGCGCCATCATCGCCCTGTGGCGTAAGGACAATCCGAAGTACTTCGGTCTGGGCACCACCCAGAAGGTCGGCATCAAGGATTACGTTGACACCCTGGCTCACAACCGTGCCATCCAGATGCTGGTGGTCTCCGCATCTACCGATAAGCTGTTCATGTCCACCAAGAGCAACGCTACCGTTATGATCTGCCTGTTCGGCATCATCTTCGGCAACTATGCCGCATTCTCTAGCTACTCTCAGATCACCTCTATCCCCATCTGCCTGATTTCTCTGCTGCTGATGAACAAGATCGCTCGTCAGATGGGCCAGAAGGCATCCATGCTGGTGGGTACCTGGGGCGGCATCATCGGCTCCATCGCCATCACCCTGTTCCTGTTCTTCTTCAACCCCAAGGGCGATGCTTCCAAGTTCTCTCTGCCCGCATTCCGCCTGATCCGTCCTGACACCTGGGGCACCCTGTTCACCGGCTGGACCACCACCGCTTTGATCTTCGTGCTGCTGGTCATCGCATGGTCCGGCGTGCAGGCACTGTCCTCCTCCATCGTTATCACCATGACCGCTGACTGCGCTGACTACGAGGTCTATCGTACCGGTAAGTACGTTCCCGGCCTGATGGGCACCCTGTTCAGCTTCGTGGATAAGCTGGTCTCCTCTTTGGCTGCTACCGTTGTGGCTCTGTTCTACTCCATGGTCGGCTTCAAGGACGCTCTGCCCGACACCATGACTCCGTACTCTGACGGCATCTTCTGGGCAACCATCGGCTGCTTCGTCCTGCTGCCCATCGTTGGCTGGCTGTGCAACGTTGTGGCTATGCACTTCTATCCCCTGACCAAGGAGAAGATGGCAGAGATCCAGGCTGAGATCGGCCGCATCAAGGCTGAGGCTGCTGCAAAGCAGGCTTAATGCCAACCATCTCCCTGCGGAAATTTTGAATCCGGGACAGCGCCGCTGTCCTGCATCGTAACCGGAAATGTCCTGCGGCGGGCCATCCTCTGCCGCAGGACTTTCTGATACCCTGAGACCCGGAAGGAATACCACTATGGCAGAAGAAAACAAGCTGAACCAGACCCCTGAGATCACCCCGGCCCCCGCCGCTGAGGCCCCGGAAAAGGCCCCCACCACCGGCGAGCTGCTGGGCGATGTGGAGCACTACGATGAGGAAAAGGACGATTGGAGCACCGGCTATTACGGCACCGGCAGCCGCCAGCAGGTAACGGACGATGTGTTCCACAAGCTGGAGACCGGCGAGGAGCTGACCCGGGATGACTTTATCAAGGCGGAGCTGGCGCTGCAGGATGCCAAGCTGGAAGCCGGCATCGATCTTGAAAAGGAGAAGAGCCCGGGCCTCATTGGTAAGTATCACGATTGGAAAAAGAACCGCGTAAGGCACAAGGTGAACAAAAAGAAGTACCTTCTGCTCTGCCTGTTTCTGGGCTGGTGCGGCGGCCACCGCTACTATGAAAAGCGGTATGCGCTGGCGGCCTTCTACACCCTGTTCTTCTGGAGCGTGGTGCCCTTCTTCCTCTGCGTGACCGACCTTCTCATTGCACTGCCCATGCAGGCCGATGAGAACGGCGACATCCTGATCTGACATCTTCCTCTATTCATTCATTTACCTCCTAGCGCCAGAAAGGGCCTGCGGCATTTGCCGTGGGCCCTTTCCGGCGTTTGCAGGCCCGTTCTCCGGCGCAGAACATAGTGGCAGCTAACTGGCGTTGTGCTATACTAGTATATCAATTGATTGTGCAATAAGCACAATAGAATTTTTCACATTAGTGAAACTTTTCCCATAATCGTAAAATTGACCTGTTTTACCTTAAAATATTACTAACAGATATATCAAAAAACGTTCATAATATAGACATAAAGCTCTGGACGGGCTGGTACGCAGTGGCAGCTGTAAGCCCCATGGAGAAAACGGAGAATGTTCCTGTGTGAACAAAGGAGAGAATGAAATGGCAAAAACCAGAAGTCTGCCGGATAAGTTCTATGATAAGGACTATGAGCACAACGGCATCCACCGCGTTCCCCTGTGGCGTATCGCAGGCTACGCACTGAACAACACCGCAACCAATACGTACCTGTTCCTGATGAACTACGCTACCTACTACCTGATGGGCTGGGTCGGCGTTGGCATGATGGTCGCTTCTTCCCTGACCATGATGATGCGTATCTGGGACGGTGTTACCGACCCCTTCGTCGGCTTCATGGTCGATAAGACCAACGGCAAGTTCGGCAAGAACCGTCCGTTCATTGTGATCGGTCAGATCATCCTGTGCGTCACCAGCTGGATCGCCTTCCATGTCACCCACAAGCTGCCTCAGGGCGTGCGCTTCCCCTTCTATGTGGTCGTTCTGATGGTCTACTACCTGGGCTACACCTGCCAGTGTGTTGTTACCAAGTCTGCACAGAGCTGCATGACCAATGACCCCAAGCAGCGCCCCATGTTCGCTTCCTTCGACGGCGTGTTCAACACCCTGCTGTTTGCTATCATTGGTATTATCGTTCCTCGTATTGCTAACAGTTACAACGATGTGGGCGGCTACACTTCTCTGGAGTTCTTCGATACCATGTGGAAGATGACCGCCATCTTGTCCGCCTGCTTCACCCTGATCGCTGTGATCTCCATCACTCCCAAGGATCGTTCTGAATTCTTCGGTACCGGCAAACCCGTCAAGGTCGGCCTGAAGGACTACTGGGATACCCTGAAGAACAACCGTGCCATCCAGATGCTGGTCCTGTCCGCATCTACCGATAAGCTGGGTTCTTCTGCAAAGTCCAGCGCCGTCATGGTCGCCATGTTCGCCTGCATTGCCGGTTCCAACCTGCTGCAGAGTAATGTTACCGGTCTGGTGACCATCCCCAGCACCATCGTGTGCTTCCTGTTCATCAGCTTCTTTGCTACCCGTCTGGGTCAGCGCAAGGCTATGTTGATCGGTTCTGTGGGCGGTCTGATCACCAATGGTATCCTGGCAGCTCTGTGGCTGTTCGGTGATCCTACCACCATGACCTCCAACCCCGAGACTGGTGCTCTGAACTGGGGCTACTTCCTGATCATCTATCTGGTCTTTACCATCATCACTGCTGGTTTCCAGGGTATCTCCGGCAACATCGTTATCCCCATGACCGCTGACTGCGCCGACTACGAAGTCTACCGTACCGGCAAGTACGTCCCCGGCCTGATGGGCACCCTGTTCAGCTTCGTGGATAAGATGGTCTCCTCTTTCGCTCCCATGGTCGCCGGTATCATGTTCAGCATGTGCGGCTTCACCGATCACAACCCCGTTATGGGTGACCCTGTTACCCCGGGCCTGCGTATGGGCGTTGTCTTCTGCGCTTACGGCATGATCATGCTGGGTCTGGTCTGCAACCTGATCGCTATGAAGTTCTACCCCCTGACCAAGGAGAAGATGGCTGAGATCCAGGACGAGGTCGCTCAGATCAAGATGAAGACCATGGCTGAGAACGCCTAATTGGTACTTGCAATTTTCTGCGGAAACCTGTAAAATCAAATAGAAAAACCGCTCGCCCTTGCGGCGGGCGGTTTTCTGCTTTTGGAACAAAATTCAGACAAGAGGTACATCGTAAATGGAAGAAAAGACACAGTGGGTAAAGGACCCGGACCACGGGATCATCTGGAACACCATCGACCACCTGTTATACTGGAAAGAACACCGTGAAAAGCACTGTGTCAGCCGCAAGAAGTATATGCGCCTGTGCATTCTGGGTGCGTTTGGTGTGCACCAGTTCTATGCCAAGCGCCCGGTGCTGGGCCTGCTGTATCTGGCAACCTTCTGGAGTGGTTTCTCTGCCGCTATGACCATCGTGGACTTCATCATTGCCGTGCCCATGAAACCGGACGAGGACGGCAACATCTGGCTGTAAAAAAGCCCTCTGGCGGCCTGCCGGGCCGGAAAGGAAAACACCCTATGGATAATGTCATGCAGTTTCTGTTCAACACCAACCACGAGCAGCCCAGCATCCTGGTCTGGATCCTGCTGATCGTGATCGCGGTCGTGATTCCCAATTACGTCAGATATCGGATGGAGCAGAAGCACTCCAATGATTCTGTTCCCACCCAGAACCCTGCCCGTTCTGCCCCGCGCAAGAAGAAGCGCAGCAAGAAGCGCTGAACCACAGGCTGGGATCGTATGGTATGGAGCTCCGGCTGTGTCACAATAAAATGAGCCGGTTCCCCTCCCCCATGTCCCTGCGGCTGCCACCGCTCTGATATTTCATGCTCCCCCATAACCGAAAGGGCCCTGCAAATGCCGCAGGGCCCTTTTGGCTTGCCAGAGTGTGTGGAGATGAGGAAATAGATTGACGGATGATAGCAAATGTGCTATCATAAGGCTGAGGGATAAGCTGCACATAGATGAGGAACATGAATGTATACAGTCGAATTTTACGAGAACGACAGAGGCGTTTCCGAACTGTGGGACTTTTTGGAAGAGCTGCGGATAAAAAGCGCATCCAATAAGGATGCGCGAATACAGTATAAACAGATCGTGTTGTATATCCAGCTGCTGCAGGACAACGGAACACGGCTTTCCGAGAATGTGACGAAGCATCTGATGGATGGCATCTGGGAGCTGCGTCCGGGAAATAACCGGGTATTCTACTTCTGTTGGCGGGGTGACCGGTTTGTGCTGCTGCACCAGTTTCGGAAGAAATCACAAAAAACGCCGCGGCGTGAAATTGAACGAGCAAAAGCAGAACGTGATGATTGGCTTGCAAGAAAGGGTGAGTGAATATGAGGACCTGGAACGATTATAAGGAGCATGTGGCAGCTGCTGACCCGGAAATTGCAAAGGATATCCGGGAAGCGGAAGCAATGTCTGCAATCGTGAAAGCAATGGTAGAGCAGCGCAATGCGATGGGATTGAGCCAGCGGGAGCTGGCAGCGAGGTGCGGCATTCCGCAATCCTCGGTGGCACGGATCGAATCCTTTAAGACGATGCCCAATCTGGATACCCTGCTGAAGATCTTCCAGCAGCTGGGCTTGAAATTGACCATCTCGGCGGCCTGATTCATCTTGCCATTTGCCGCATACAAAAACCGCCCCGACGGCTGCTTTGTGCAGTGCCGGGGCGGTTCGTTTGTTTTTTGGTGTTCAGATGCAGGAAGTACTTACTTCTTGATCTTGATCAGCTGTGCGTTCAGGCTCTCGATAAAGCCATCGGGCATGTTGATCATCTTAGCCATAGTCTCAGGGGTCATGCGCTTCATCATATCCCACATGCCAACGCCGGGCTTGATGTCAAAGTTGGTGGCCAGCTTGACAGCCCTGGTGGCGAGAGCCAGAGCCTCTTCGTTCTTGGAGAGATCTTCCATGCTGTCCTTGATGCTGTAATAGCCCTCGGGGAACTCCATCGGAGCCTTCAGATCCAGGCTGCCGACCTGCTTGAACCAGTTGGCAACGCCCTCCTGACGCTCGTTGAACTCAGGCAGGGTGTAGTAATCAGGCTCCTTCTCGACCTTTTCCAGCGTGATGGAATCCTTCACGTCACCGGCAACGGCCAGGATGGTGTTGAAGCCCTCTTCCAGAGCGACATTGAACTTGAACACGCGGTGTGCAGTCTGCTGGCCGACTTCCTTGCCGTTGACGTACAGCACAACGGTGTCCTGGTTGGAGTAGACCTTGATCTCGGTGGTCTCGCCTGCGCGCTGTGCATGGCGGCGGCCGGCGATGTGGACCATGGGCAGCTTGGACCAGTATGCCTGGTAGACAAAGTAGCTGTCCTTCTTGGTCTTGCGGTCAATGGTCATCAGGCCCTTGTTGTTGCGGCCTGCAACGCCGCCCTCGTGGCGGGCAGCACAGCCAAAGTCGAACATGTTCCAGCAGTGGGTAGCCCACACCCAGGGACGATCCTCGAACACCTGAGCCAGATGCTCGTGGTACAGTGCCTGATACTCCTCGGTGTAGTCCTTGCACTGGGGATCGTTGCTGTGCCAGTTGATGATACCCTCGGTGCCGTACTCGGAGATGCCGATGCAGATGTCGGGGTGCTCGGCGTGGAACTTGTCCAGCCAGGGGCCGTTCTGCTCCATCTTGCCGCCGTACCAGCCGAAGTAGTGGTTGTAGCTCTCTACATCGGTAATGTGATGCATGGGGCCGTCAACAGGGGTGTTGGAGACGTGGGCAATGGTGGTGAGACGGGTGGGATCCAGCTCACGCACCAGCTTCTGCAGGTCGTGGTGGTTGTCCACCAGCTCCTGGCAGATGCCGCCGATGAGGATCTCGTTGGACAGGCCCCAGAACATGATGGAGGGGTGGTTGTAGTTCTGGATGATCAGTTCGGTCATCTGGTGACGGCAGTTCTGGTGAGCGGAGGGGTCCTTCTTAAAGACGCTGATGAAGGGGATCTCAGCCCAGACGGCGAAGCCCAGCTCGTCACATGCGTCGTAGAAGTCCTGGCTGTGCTGATAGTGGGCCAGACGGATGGTGTTGGCACCCAGCTCCTTGATGAGCATGGCATCCTCGTAGTGATCCTCAGCGGTCAGGGCGTTGCCCTTGTACAGACGATCCTGATGGCGAGCCACGCCGCGCAGCGGGGTGGGCACGCCGTTGATGGAGAAGCCGTCGTTCGGGGTCACAGTATAGCTGCGGACACCCACGTTGGCGTAGATCTCATCAAAGGTCTCGTTGTTCTTCTGCAGGCGGGCGGTCACGGTGTACAGGTTGGGCTCGTCCATGCTCCACAGCTGGGCATCGGGAACGTACAGGGTGACCTTGGTGCTGTCGCAGGGGCGCACGCCGGAAGCAACTTCGTTGCCGTAGCAGTCCTCGATGCTGTACATCACGGTATAGGCCTCTTCGCCGTTGGTGACCCAGCTCTCGATCTCAAAGGTGGCACCGCCGTCCTCGGTGGGCTTGGGGGTGACCTTGATGCCGGGGCCGCCGAAGTAGTCCAGGTCAAAGTGGGTGCCGGGCACGCTGATCAGGTTCACGCCGCGGTACAGGCCGCCGTAGAAGGTGAAGTCGGCGGAAGCGGGGTACATGGAGGGGGTGTCCTCGTTAGAGACCTCGATGGTCAGCTCGTTGTCGCCCTCGTGGCACAGGTCGGTGACATCGGCACGGAAGATGGAGAAGCCGCCCTCGTGGGTGGTTGCCACCTGGCCGTTGACCTTCACGGTTGCGGCCAGAGCAGCTGCCAGCACCTCAACGTAGGTGCGGCCGCCAGCCAGAGGCTGCTTGGGCTGGGTAAAGGTGCGGGTGTAGACACCGGTGGTGCGCAGATAGCTGCCGTTGCCGTCCATGCCGTCCACAGCATTCCAGGTGTGGGGCAGGGTGACCTGCTCGGTGGGACGCTCGCCCTTGGGGAAGGACAGGGTCCAGTTTTCGTTCAAGGAAATGATCTCTCTCATCGATACTGCTCCTTCTGGTTTTCTTCTTTGTTTCGGCGGCCTGTATGGCAGAAGAAATGCCGGAAACAGGCCGGTTGTTGATTTCAGTATAGCACATCAGAGGGGGGGAGGGTTTGTACAATCTTTTGGCAAAATAGTAATATTTTGTGAAAATCCAGACGATGATTCCACGATTTTACAATCTGGCCCTTGGAAACGACAGCACAGCATGAAAAGGCTCCCCGGAGCAGAGACGAAAAAGAGGGTGTCCGTCCCCGCAGAGGGCGGCAGCGGCTTCCGCTCATCCCTGACCAGAGGGCCTCTTTGGCGCTGTGGGTCCCTCCGGCAGAAAGTGTTGACGGAACGGCGGCTTTTTGCTATAATTATATAGCTATGAATATGGAGATGTATCGAAGTGGTCGTAACGAGAACGACTCGAAATCCGGGTGGATGCTTCGCCGCATTTCTCCATTTCACACGAGGAAACGTCAGAATTTGATGTTCTGGCAGGCTTTTTGACCTGTCTGAACGATGCGTTTTCTAACAATATTCTAGCATTAAATTTCTAAGATTCAAGAGGAAATCAGCAATATACAAATTGCAATTTCTTCTCAGAATACAACGTGGAGTAGTACTCAAGTGGTCGAAGAGGCGTGACTCGAAATCTCGTAGGCCCTGCAAGGGGCGCCAGGGTTCAAATCCCTGCTACTCCGCCAGAGGCGTGGATTCATACGAATCTACGCCTTTTTTGTTTGTCCTTTTGCCGCTTGGAGAACAGGTGCACCGGCGAAAACCGGGTTTCAGATACCCGTTCTCTCCCGAATTCTCTCCAATGGTCGGATCGACCACACCACGGTTGAATCTGGCAGAAATACTACCGATTGTTGAAGATCGAAATAGAAAGACTCACTTTTTCATTTCTAACAGCTCTGCGATCACGCCAGCAGACCCCTCCTTACTCTTGTAATCAAGATGTGCGTAGATATCAGCGGTGGTCGAGAAGGTGCTGTGTCCCAGCCACTCCTGAACCTGCTTCATCGACACACCGTTCATGACCATCAGGCTGGCACAGCTGTGGCGCAGGTCGTGGAAGCGGATGTGCGGCAGACCATACTGCCGGAGCAGCCATTCAAAGTGTTCCGTCACGAAGTTGGGCCGGAGCAGCTTGCCTTCCTGATCGGTGCAGACAAAGTCCAGATAATCGGTGCGGTAGTTCTTGCCGAACAGCCTGCGGTAAAGTTGCTGCTTTTCCTTCTGCTTGAGCAGTTCGGCTTCCACAGCCGGAATCAGCGGCAGGGTGCGGCAACTGGTCTTGTTCTTCATCACGTCGCTGACGACCGGGACATACTTGCCGTTCACCCGCTGTTCCGTGACCTTGTGGTTGATGGTCATGGACTTCCGCTCGAAGTCGATGGACGACCATTTCAGCCCCAGCACCTCGCTGCGGCGCAGGCCATAGAAGGATGCCAAAAGGACCGGTATCTCCAGTTTGGTTCCATATGCCGCCTCGGTCAGGGCGTGGATCTCTTCGGCAGTGTAGTAGCTGCCTTTGAAATCGTCCTTTTTCGGACGTTCGACCTTATCTGCCGGGTTTGAGGGGATCAGGTCGATCTTGACCGCATACTTCAAAGCTTTGTGGATATTTGCGTGATAGTGGATCACGGTGTTTGGCTTGACCCGCTCCAGCTGCTTGGCGTAGAAATCCTGTAGATCGGTGGCTTTCAGCTCTACCAGCTTGATGCTGTGTTTGCGGAAATAGGGAACGATAATGTGCTCTACCATTCCCTGATAGCTTGCGTAGGTCGTGAGCTGGATCGTGCTTTTCGTGACTTCCAGCCATTTCAGCATGAAGTCGGCAAAAAGAATGTCCTCGTCTAAACGGATTTCGGCTACAGTGACTGGGGGGATAAAGTTCCTCCGACGTTCCTGCAAAAGAGCCTCGGCTTTCTTTTTGTTTTTCTTGACCGGAAGGCCCGTTGATTCCCACTTGGTCCTTCGCTTTCCGGTTTCATCCTTGTAACTCAGAACGATGTAATAGAAGTTGTTTTTTTCTTGCAGATGCCCTGCTACCATGGTGTTTCCTCCTGTTCTTGTGCATCCACTTGAATTTATGGAACTTCTGCTGCTGACACCACCAGTGTATAAAACAGCAGGAGAGAATGCAAGGATGTCACGTCTGCGCTATGTTGTCGGGTGCAAATGCGATCAGATAGGTTAAAAGATGCGCTTTGGGAATGCGGTAGAAGCGCCCGATCCTCAAATGCTGGACTTTTCCGTTCTTCAAAAGTGCATAACCGGTTTTGGTGCTGATCCCCAATATCTCGCACATTTGTTCGATATTCAGGACATCCGGGTAATCCCGAAGCATGATACGGTAGGCATCACACGGATGCAGAGTTTTTTCTGGCAACGGTCGATCCCTCCTGTATTGCATGGGGCGGGCATTCCTGTTCCAGGGCCAGGCTGCATTTTAGGGCATTCTCAATTTGCTGCATTTCCTGGTCAGTGGTCATCCCCATAAAATTGCAGATGCGCTTCTTATCAATGGTGGAGATCTGCTCCAACAGCACGATTGATGGACAGCGGAACGCAGGGTTTTTGTCCACGAGGACATGGGTGGGCTGATTTGGCTTTTTGGAGACCTTTGAGCTCACAGCTGCAACGATCACGGTGGGAGAAAATTTGTTTCCTGTATTATTTTGCAAAACAATAACAGGGCGTTTTCCTCCTTGCTCGGAGCCACTGTGCGGGTCGAGGTCTGCAAAATAGATCTCACCACGGTGGATGTTCAGACTTTTCAGCGGCTTGCCCCCCTTTTTATGTAGGCAAAAGCAGCCCCTATGGGCGGCCTTTGCAGTGAGAAGAACCCCCTAGGACCGGGAAAGTAGCATTACGGCTTGATAGGTAGGTTGCGGCGGCGGCTGGCACCGTTGTAGGTGCGCAGGATCAGCATCATATACTTGTAGCGGACGGTGCCGCTCAGGGATTTTTCATCCCGTACCAGGGTCATGGGGTGGACGGTGTGCAGACGTTTGACCAGACGCTCCGGGTCATACTCTCCCTGATAGAGGGCCACAAAACGCATCATTCCTTGAAGGATACCGGAGCGGAGAGAATCCGGGTCTCCCTCCCATCCTCTTGCCAGCATGGTCAGAGCTTCTTTGTAGAGGTCTGCGCCATAGGTCTTGTACTCCTTAAAGGCGGTGCGGATGCAAATGATCTTCCACGGAGCGCGATAGGCATCCAGACCAAGCTGCAAGCCGGTGCTTTCGGTGGCATTCAGGAATGCGATGGACTGTGCATCCTTGCCGACCAGTGCAGCACGAAGTTCTGCGCCAGCAGTCAGAGGTCTGGAAACGCCGGTCTGCTTGGAAAAGAGAATTGCTTCCTCCTCTTTCGTCAGCCCGGTGTACACCTTGCAGATGATGGGAAGGTCAGCACCGCCGTTCATGGTTTTCCGGGTTACAATGGTGTGCTGACCATCGAACACAAAGTAATGCCCGTCCCGGTAGCTGACCGTTGTGGTTTTTGCGATCAGTTCAGTTAACTCAGCCGACATCTTCGCAACATTCGGGATGCTCAGACCCCGCTGGTAGTCGGCAGGGATTTCGAGGAAGGCACTGTTGATAACCTTTTCCTCGTAAGGCCGCTGGGCAAAGAGGGCTTCGATGATGGCTTCATCGGTGATTTCGGGCATGATCTCAGGCATGGTGTTGACGCAGTTCATATTCTTCATAGCAGTTCCTCCATCTTATCTTCCAGATTTTTCAGGTAGTCTCTCAATTTCTGAATCGTTCGTCCTACGGATGCACGGTTCTCTGCATCGGACAGAATGTCGGGATATTCCCGGAAAACGCTTTCCCAGCGGCGCATCATACTGTTGGCGGCTCCCGATACTTCGCAAAGCATCGCAGTCCCATCGGCAAGTCGTTTGGGTACATAGCGGCTGTTTGCGATATCAAGAATCTGCTGACGGTCGATTTTCAACGGTTCATTCACTCTTTGTGGAAAAGTCTGCTCCTGCGGAGCCGGAGTGTGAACCAGTTCTTCGTCCGTGGATTCTTCCTCGGATGTACTGGAATCGGAAAGCGGTTTGGCTGCTGGGGGCGGTGTTGTTCTGGTCATGGCGGCTTTCTTCTGGTCTTTGGGTTTGCAGATTTCAGCCACCAGTGCCGGACGTTCTTCGGGAGGGGCACGGGCAACAGATGCAATCTCGGCGGCGGTCGGCTTGACCTCGCCGGAAAGCACTTTCTGGCGTGTGCCGGGAACAGCTTCTTCGGCAACATCCACACCTTTTGCAAAATGTTCAGCCCTTCGTACAAAGCTGTCTGTCGTATTCGTTTCACGAGCGATTCGTTCACGAGTCTTTTCGGGTTTTATCAGGTGGTCAAAATGACCACCTGATTTTGCCGCAGGGCTTTTTCGATCACCGCCATTAACGCATTTTTCGGCTTCATACTGTTTCCCGATAAGGTACTTCTTCTGTTCCGGGGTGAGATTGCGCCGCCCCAGCTGATTCTTGCAAATCCAGATGATGGCTTCATAGCGGTTTGCAAACTCCGTTTCGTGAACGGTGAACGGGATTTCCGGGTGCTTCTTGGCGATGATGAAACGGTTGTGTCCGTCCACGATCAGCCCCTCCCACACGATGATGGGATTGATGATGCGTCCATCCCGCA
>OGEA01000849.1_pt1 | contig 17147 bp, 10 predicted proteins | sample 1570531 | NCBI WGS metagenome assembly OGEA01 (sample SAMEA2581973, study PRJEB24529) | metagenome | biome: Human gut stool | place: China | collected 2011 | reverse complement strand
AAAATCTATGTTTTTTTCAAAAATTTTTATTATCTTTATTTTATTATTTAGATTAACTGTAGATATATCTATCTCTGAAGCTACATCTAAAAACAATAAAGATTCTATGATGATAAAACAAGAATTTATTTGTATGATGGATCAAGATTATGAAACACTTCATTCATTTGTAAAGCAAAATATAGCCCAAGCTTCTCCAGAATTAGCAGGTCAAATGGTGCAAAATTTAATTTTATCTTCTGAAAAAATGTTAACGCCATCAGCAGATTATATATATGGCAAAAATTACAAAGAAATTCGTTCAACTATATTACTTGCTATTCCCAAAGATATAGAAAATCCTGCTGTAATTTGTGGTTCTGATAAAGAAAAATTTATCAAAAATTTACCAAATGGCGAAATAAAAAATAAACTTTCTAAATGGCTACGTTCAGGATTATGTCTTAGAAACTTAGAAGGAACATATTTCTTGGCTATAGATTATCCAGAATATCTAGAAAAATACTCTTTATACACAGATGAAGCTACAACCCAATATTTAAATCTATGTGCAAAAGAAACCATACAACCTACTGTCATTTCTGAAATTTTAACTATTGATATTCAAGAATTAAACGAGCGTGCAATAGCTTATGAAAAATTTTTGAAAGACTATCCTAATTTCCAAATAAACGAGCTTATATATGCCAATTTTAATACTACTATATCTAAATTAATTAATCCTACAATTTATGATAATTTAATTGATACAAATGGTCATGTATCTAAAGATTTATTAGTAATTTATCAAGATTTATCAAAACAAGATAACTATCCTATTTTGCAATATATTGGTCAAGAAATGTTACAATTTATAAATAATCAACCAAATAATATTGTTTATCAAGATTATAATTCAGACAAACTTTCATCAAATGCTTCTATTATTTATAAAAAAGTTCATCAATTACTAAATGAATTATATACATCTCACATATAATTTATAAATCTAAAAAATAAAACAATTAATCAGCACCTTTAAAGATGCTGATTTTTTTATCACAAAAGGTAAACCTTTATTTTATCATAAGTTGACTACTTCATTTTATTTTTTTATAATCATAACAAAGAGATTTTAAATTTATTTATGAGGAGATAATTTTATGTCATCATCATCATTAACAACAAAAACCCTATCAAAAATGGCTGTTTGCGTAGCTATCATCTGCATATCAGCTTACATATCTTTTCCTGTCACTGCTGTTCCCTTTACTTGTCTTACTCTAGCTATGTTATTATCAGCATTTTTATCCACACCAAAAGAAACGCTAATCATCATGATTGTTTATACGCTAATCGGAGCTATCGGTCTTCCTGTATTTTCTGGTGGTGCAGGTGGTTTTAACTGTTTATTTTCCCCAACTGGTGGATATCTTTGGGGCTTCATCGTCAGCTATCCTATCGCTAGTTATCTAAAAGGAAATAAAAACTCCTTCAAAAACTTCTTTTTAGCAGGACTTGCTGTCATTCCTATCACTTATATTTTCGGTGTGGCTATGCTTTGCTTTATTATGAAACTTTCCATTTTAGAAGGCATCACCATTGGTGCTTTACCTTTCATACCTGGTGATATCATCAAAACTTTAATTGCAAGCTATGTTGCTGTTCGTTTACGCAAAAATTTATTTTATTAATCAAGGAAGTGAATATATATGATAAATAATAATTTTTTACAAGAAGGTATCTCACCTTCTTATTTTTTTCAATATGTTGATACCTTAACTAATCTAAATTTACATTCACTTGTAATCTATAAAGATAATAAATTGCTCTCTAAAGCTTATATTGCCCCTTATAATGAACATGAAAAACAGATTTTATTTTCTGTGAGCAAATCTTTTACCGCCATTGCTATGATGTTTGCTCTCCAAGATAAATTATTTACATTGGATACCACAATTTATTCACTTTTAAAACACAAATTAAATTTTGAACCTACTGAAGATATTAAAAGCATCACCATACATCATTTATTATCCATGACTTATGGATTCATCGACAAAGAAATTCAAGATTTTTACTTAAAAGATGATTGGATTAGTGAAGCATTTTCTTTAAAACTACAGACAAAGCCTGGCACTTCCTTCTTTTATAATAATCGTTGCCCATTTTTATGTAGTGCCATCATTCAAGAATTAACTAGCAAAAATCTTTTGACTTATCTACAAGAAAAACTCTTTTCTCATTTAAATATAACTAATATAAGTTGGGAAAAAAATACTCAAAACTACGATAAAGGCTCGTGGGGTTTAAGTTTGACCACAGAAGATTTAGCTAAATTTGGTCAATTTATACTCAATAAAGGCTCATGGAATAATAAACAATTACTAGCCCCAGAATATATTGAAAAATTACTCACAGTATATATAAATACAGATAATAAAGTTTTTCCAGATAGCAAATTAGGCTACGGCTATTATTTTTGGAAATGCCAACCTGAAAAAACCTTTCGTTGTGCTGGTCTTTTCGGTCAATATTGCATTATCTTGCCCAAAGAAAATATGGTCATAGCTATAACTAGCAATGCTGAAAACGAACAAAAACAAGCTATTTTATCTGCTACATGGAAATTCTTAGCTCAAATAAAAAAAGATAATAAATCCTCTACTCAAGATTTATCATCTTTAAATAACTATCTTTCTAAACTTCATTTACCATATTTACCTAATGACAATTCCATTACTCCTGAAATCTTTCAACAAGAATTTAAATTCTCTCACAATCCTCTAAATTTAAATTCTATTTCTTTCTCCCAAATTTCCCATGATTGCATCAGAATTAATATCACTTTAAACACTAGAAAATATAATTTATTAGCTAAATTAAACGCTTGGCAAAAGAATAATACTAATTTCGAAAATGATAACTTTGATTCTTGTACAACTATTTTCTATGAAAACCCTTACACCAACTATGGCTGGCAAAATAACAAACTAAATTTAAAATTAGTTTATAACCAAGGCATCTTCATTGATACCCTAGAATTTAACTACTACAACCACAAACTATACCTACATTACAACCCCACTCCATCTTTCATCATCAGAACAAAACCCCATTACCTCATATCCAACCCCATAAAATAACAAAAAGGCTAGAGTAACCTATACTCTAGCCTTTAATTTACACACTACAAAAATACAACACTAAACTACTTCCGCATCATAAATTTTAGTGGTAACCATAGATTATTGAAAATAAATTTTTAAATATCAATAACACCTAACCATTCCCGCATTAGCAGACTTTTACGGTAGCTGAAAACTTATTAGCAAAAATAAAATTATGACTACATTTTTAATTTATCATAATACCAAACTACTTCCGCATTATAAATTTTAGTGGTAACCGTAGATTATTGAAAATAATTTTGTTAAATATTAATAACACCTAACCATTTCCACATTAGCAGACTTTTACGGTAGCTGAAAACTATTAGTAAAAATAAAATCACGACTACACTCTTAATTCATCATAATACCAAACTACTTCCGCATTATAAATTTTAGTGGTAACCATAGATTATTGAAAATAACTTTGTTAAATATTAATAACACCTAACCATTCCCGCATTAGCAGACTTTTACGGTAGCTGAAAGCTATCCGCAAAAATAAAATTATGACTACGTTTTTAATTCATTATAATACCAAACTATTTCCGCATTATAAATTTTAGTGGTAACCGTAGGTTATTGAAAATAATTATTGCTGAATACGGTTTTAGTCTGAATGTTTGAGCGTAGCGAGTTTCTAAGCGTTGTATGAAGCGATAATTGTTTTCAAAATTAAAAATTTTATCTGCGGTGGTTTTCTTTGGTTCGTTTCTTTGCCATCAAAGAAATGAACAATTCTTATTTATATTATTTGCTTTTCATTGCATTTTTAACGCATAATTCTTTTTTAATATCCCATAATTTTTGAGATAAATCTACATAATAACGATGTGGATTTTCAAAGCGTTTTACTTCGTCCCATAAAGTTTCCACTTCTTTTTGACAATATGCTTTTATTTCTTCTATAGATGGGCTTTCATATACACATTCACCATTTTTGAAGATAGGAACTTGCAATTCTCTAGCAGTGAAATTAGTAAGAGTTTTTTGTTTCCATGTAGCATTTGGATCAAAAATAGTATGTTCTTTTGTTGTATCAATTGTTTCATCATATAAGCAAAGTTCATCAGCGATAGCTTTGCCAGTTTCTTTATCATACAAACGATATACTTTTTTGAAATGTGGATTTGTTATTTTAGAGATATTTTCGCTGAGTTTAATTTTTGGTGTAATTTCACCATTTTCATTTTCAATAGCTACTAATTTATATACACCGCCAAACACTGGTGCAGATTTTGAAGTAATCATTCTTTCACCTACACCAAATACATCTACTTTAGCACCTTGCATTAATAAATCACGGATTAAATGTTCGTCTAAAGCATTAGATGCTACGATTTTACAATTTGTAAGACCTGCTTCATCAAGCATTTTTCTAGCTTGTTTAGATAAATAAGAAATATCCCCAGAGTCTAAACGAATTGCAAAATTAGTAATACCTTGTGGCACAAGCATTTCTTTGAATACGCGAATAGCATTTGGTACACCACTTTTTAAAGTATTATAAGTGTCTACTAATAACACTGCATTATGAGGATAAATTTCACAATAAGCTCTAAATGCTTCATATTCAGAATCAAACATCTGTACCCAAGCATGAGCCATAGTACCACTAGCTGGCACTTGATAAAGTTCATCAGTAAGTGCACAAGCTGTTCCAGCACAACCGCCAATATATGCAGCTCTAGCACCTTTTACCGCACCATCTGCACCTTGAGCGCGACGAGAACCAAATTCTAATACAGGTCTACCTTGAGCAGCTCTTACTATACGATTTGCTTTTGTAGCAATAAGAGATTGATGATTTAAAGTCAATAAAATAAAAGTTTCTAAAATCTGTGCTTCAATAGCAGGAGCTTTGATAGTCATAATTGGTTCACGAGGGAAAATACAAGTTCCTTCAGGAACAGCATAAATATCCCCTGTAAATTTAAAATCAGCTAGATATTCTAAGAAATCTTCACTGAACATATTTTTAGAACGAAAATATTCAATATCTTCTTTATCAAAATGTAATTCTTTTATATATTCTATTACTTGTTGTAAGCCAGCTGCTATAGCAAAACCACCATCATCAGGAATATTACGGAAAAATACATCAAAATACACATTTTTTTTATGTAAATTATTTTTTAGATAGCCATTTCCCATTGTAAATTCATAAAAATCACATAACATGGCTAAATTTTCATTTTTTGAATTCATAAAGAACTTCCTTTCAAATTTATAACAAAAATATTATAAATCCCTCTCTATTATTAATATACTTCATTTCTTTTTACAAAAATAAAAGTTATATTCCTTAATATTATATAGCAAGCTGTATTTATTTTCTACTCTTTAAATAAAAATAATCTGATTTTTACAAATACATCAATATAAATAAAAAAGAATTCCATAATATTATAGAATTCTCTCTTATTTTCTCATATTTATTAAATATTATTTAATATTTTCAGCTTATCTAGCAAAAACACATTTGCCATTAATATAAGTTTTATTAACTTTTACCTTATCAACATCTTGAGGATTTATAGCAAAAATATCTCTATCAAGTGTTATGAAATTTGCTTTATATCCTGTTTTCAATTGACCAAGATTTTTAAAACCTGCAATTTGCGCTGATTTTTTTGTATATAAAATTATCGCAGTTTTCATATCTATGATTTGGTCATCACCACAATCTGTATCATCATATGCTTTTCTCGTAACAGCCCCTTTGATACAAACAAAAGGATCAGAAGGCACTGCCCATGATGTTGCTGGTGCATCAGTAGAAAAACATAGATTTACTTTTTGCTCTAATAAAGATTTTATTGGATAACATTTTTTCATGATATCTTCGCCCAAATTTTGTAGATAACTTTCTATCTCTGCATAAAGGAAAATAGGCTGTGTTACAAAACCAATATTTTTTTCTACGGCTTTATCAATACTATCTTGACTAGGTAAAGTAATATGTTCAACTCTTACATATGGTCTATCTTGATTGAGCCAATCTTTTTCTGCATAAACTCTATCCACCACGCGTTTTATGGCATTTGTTCCCATAGCATGCACAGATAATTGACATTTATTTTGCTTACAAAAATCAATTGCAGTCTCTAATTGTTCATCAGAACATACACTTATACCGCAACTATCGCTATTTAAATAAGGCTTATCCATCCACGCAGTTTTACCAGATACACTGCCATCACCAATTAATTTCAATCCAGCAACAAATACTTGATTGTCATTATTTTGCTTTTCCTTGCTAATAGCAAAATCCTTGTCATGCATAAAGAAATCCCACATATAATACATAGAAACTTCTTGCTTAAAACCTTTTGCTATTGCTTCTTTATAATAAGTATAATTATCGGATTTATCCAAATTACCCATATCACAAACAGCCACTATACCTTGTGAGGTCAATAAATCACCTAAATCCACTAAATTTTGCACTTTTTCAGTTTCATTTAGTTCAGGTATATAAGGCAAAACTAAATTTCTCGCATTTTCTTTTAAAACACCTGTAGGCTCACCACATTCATTACGTTCAATTTGCCCACCTTCTGGGTCTTTCGTATTCTTATCTATTCCTGCTAGAACTAATGCTTTACTATTTACACATCTTATATGACCGCAAGTACGAATGATTGCCACAGGAAAATCTTCTGTTCCTTCATCTAAATCCCAACGAGTTATAGAACGTTTTTCAGCGAATTTCCCTTCATCATAACCCCAGCCCAAAATCCATTCATTCTTATTATCCTTTTTCAATTGTTGAGCTTTTGTTTTTATTTCTGCAATCAAGTCTTTTATAGAATTCACTTTTGGAGGTAATGCTGATATTTCTTTGCTAAAGTCAGCCAGCATTACAGGGTGCATATGTGCATCTACAAATCCTGGCAATATGCAAGCATTATTTAAATCTATTATCGGATAATCACAAGTTGGTCTATCTTTTTTTTTCCCAATCCATTTTATATATCCATTTTCCACAATCATACTATCAGCATGAAGATTATCTTCATCTGATGTGAAAATTCTTCCATTTTCATAAATAAAATTATTTTCTTCCATAAAATATACTCCAAATATTAATTCAAATTAATTATCCCAAACTTCGTAAGCAATACTTTCTTTTTTCTTAAATTTATAGACAACAGCACCTACGATGTAACCCAAAATTGTAGGAATAAGCCATGCAAAGCCTTGTTTAGCTAATGGAATTTGATTGATGATATTCATTAAACCAGAAATATCTATATTCACTAATCCTGTCATCACTGCTAAATTTAAAGCATCAAATAATGACATAACAAAAGCTGCCCAAACAGCACCTTTCCATGCACCATCATTTGGCACCCACTTTTTACCTAAACCTAAGAAAGTCAATACTACTGACATTGGAAATAAAATCATAAAAATAGGGCCAGATATTTTTAATACATTAGTAACACCAAGACAAGAAATCATAAAAATAGCAATAGTAATCATCAAAGAAGCTTGTCTATAGGAAATTTTACCTTTAAACCATGCTTCCACCCATTGACCAGCAGTAGCTATCATACCTATAGCAGTAGTCAAGCAAGCCAAAATAACAGCAACAGCTAAAATAAAACTACCTTCATAACCTGCTAAATTTTTCACTAAATCAGTGAGTAAAAATGTAGCATTTACATCTAAACTATAATAATTTACACCTTGAGCTCCTAAATATGCTAAGCCAGCATAAACAACAAATAATAAAGTAAAACCTACTAAGATAATACCGAGCATCATCTTATTATATTCTTGTTTATTACAATAACCTTTTTCACGAAAAGCAGTGATAAACATACCTGCACAAATAATACCTGTACCTACATCACCTGTATTATATCCTGTAAAAAATCCATTCAAAAATGACTCTTTGGCTGTAGAAATAGAGCTACTATGTAATGTATCGATAGGATTTACAATGGCTAATACAACAATTGCCAATAAAGTAATAAGTAAAGCTGGTGTCAAATAATTGCCCACTTTATCAATAACAGTGGAACGGTTCATAGCAAAATAATATGATATTGCAAAAAATATAGCTAAAAAAATAATTCTCGCCATAAATGGCAATTCACCAAAAATTCCTTGCATACCAGACTCGAAAGCAACACCGCCACATCTAGGTATAGTACCAAAGATAACAACTAATAAACCAAGTCCCATATATAAATAATGCCACCAACTATTGATATGTTTCATCATATCTTGCAGATTATATCCTACATTACCTACAGAAGCTAAAGCCATCATAGGAAATAAAATTCCTGTAAGTGCTAAACCAATAATTGCCCAGCCAACTTGTTCACCTGATACTAAACCTATAATCGGTGGAAAAATCAAATTACCTGAACCAAAAAAGATGGCAAACATCGCAAAACCCATAATTAAAATATCTTTTTTCATATTTTTCTTCATCTATCGACCACTCCTCTTTTAAATTTTATTAATTAATTGCATTTATCTTATATCTTTATCGTATAATTATACCAAAGTTATTCATATTGTCAATGATATACGCAATATAATAAACACTCTATATTTTTTCTTTTTATAATATACATTTGTATTTAAAATTTTATTTTTCGTAACATAATCAAGATTTTAAGATAAAAATTAAAATCATTTTTTTCAATCATCAAAAATCTAGAATAAAAATCCATGTTAAAATTCATCATACTAATACATCTTATCTGCAAAATTATACTTGCCGTCTTCAAAATCACTAAGTATTGAAGTCCATTTTAGAAAATGATATAATTATTTTATTGTGGATATAGCCACCAGTATTAATTAGCTGGTGGCTATTCTTATCTTAGTTATTTAATTACAATTCAATTTATTTTTAGAAAGGATGTATCTTTTGTTAAATCATAAACAATTATTATATAAAATTTTACCTTATGGCTGTCAGATGAATTTTTCTGATGGTGAACGCTTCGCAGGTCAATTAGAACGCATGGGCTATAAACCTGCTGAAAAATTAGAAGATGCTGATATCATCATCATCAATACTTGCTGTGTTCGTGAAAGTGCCGAAAAGAAAATTTACGGCAAAATTGGCGAAATCAAACATTTAAAACAACAAAAACCAGATTTAATCTTAGGTATCACAGGTTGTATGGCACAAAAAGATGGTGATGCCATCTTCAAAAAAGCTTCTCATGTAGATTTTGTTCTCGGCACAAATAAAATGTATGATTTACCTGCTGTATTAGAAGAAATTTTTGCTTCTCGTGGTCATATTGTCAAATTAGCTGGCGATTATGATATGCCACCAAATGTAGAACCAGCAGAAAATAATTCTTTATTTGCTTTCGTTCCTATTATGTATGGTTGCAATAATTTCTGTACTTATTGTATCGTTCCTTACGTTCGCGGTCGTGAACGCAGTCGTGCACCACAAGAAATCGTTGCAGAAATAACAAAACTTGCTCAAAATGGTGTAAAAGAAGTTACTTTACTCGGTCAAAATGTTAATTCCTACGGAAAAGATAGAGATGATGCTGACTTTGCCGATTTACTTGCTATGGTAGATAAAATCGAAGGCATTGAACGTATTCGCTATATGACTTCTCACCCTCGTGATTTAACAGATAAAGTTATTGAAACTATAAAAAATAGCAAGCATATCTGTGAACATTTCCATTTACCAGTTCAATATGGTACAGATAAAATGCTCAAAGCTATGAATCGTGGTTATACTACAGCTTATTATAAAGAACTTGTAGCTAAAATCCGCAGTCAATTCCCTGAAGCTAGTTTCACTACTGATTTAATCGTAGGTTTTCCGGGAGAAACAGACGAAGATTTCGCTCAAATGCTCGAATTCTTAAAAGAAATTCGCTATGACGCTGCTTATACATTCTTATACTCCAAACGTTCTGGTACACCAGCAGCTACTATGGAAAATCAAGTCCCTCAAGAACTCAAAAAAGAACGTCTTCATAAATTAATGGACGCTCAAAATGAAATCAGCTTAGAAATAAATCAATCTCTATTAAATAAAACAGTAGAAGTTATGGTTGAAGGCCCTAGTAAAACTGAACCAAATGTTTATACTGGTCATACTCGCACTAATAAAATTGTACTTTGGGAACATAAAGATGAACAAATCGGCGATTTAGTTAAAGTAAAAATCACACATCCACAGACATGGGTATTAAAAGGTGAATTGGAGGCGTAAATTTTGAAACTCACTCCAATGATGCAACAGTATCAAGCTGTAAAAAATGCACACCCAGACCAAATATTATTCTTTCGTCTAGGTGACTTTTATGAAATGTTTTTGGACGACGCTATACTCGTTTCCAAAGAATTAGAACTCACGTTAACTAAAAGAAGTACAGCAGGTGATGGCATTCCTATGTGTGGAGTGCCTTATCATGCTGCTGAATCTTATATCAATAAATTAGTAAATAAAGGCTATAAAGTAGCTATTTGTGAACAAATCGGCGACCCTAAAGCAAAAGGACTTACAAAACGTGAAGTCATCAAAATCATCACTCCTGGTACGGTGATGAACGAATCAGCTTTAACTAGCAATAAAAACAATTATATAGCTTTAATCTATGAAGAAAATCATGCTATTTATTTAGCTGGGGCTGATATCTCCACTGGAGAATGCTTCTATAGTATTTATGATGGCCCTGACCGCTGCCAATTATTATTTGACGAACTTTATCGCTTGATGATGCCAGAATTATTATTAATTAAGCCTTTTTCTTATGAACGTGAATTAAAAAATTTCTTATCTCTCCGTTTAAATAATTGCTTAGTTAATGAATTAACTGAAATCACATCACAAGTCGAAGACCTCATGCTCCAACATTTTGATGTGCATAATCGCCCAGATAATAAAATTGCTCACAAGGCAATTGCTACTTTACTTGAATATTTACATGAAACAGTAAAAACAGATTTAACTCATCTAAATAAATTAACTTATTTAGACTCTTCAAAATCTCTATTTATCGATACCTATACTTTGCGTAACTTAGAAATAACTCGCAATCTTCGCGATGGTGGCAAAAAAGATACATTATATGATGTTTTAGACTTCACCAAAACAGCTATGGGTAGCCGTCTTTTACGTAAATGGCTAGAATATCCATTACTTAGCCCTAAAAAGATAAATGACCGCTTAGATGCTGTAGCTAATCTTGTATCTGATTTTTCCTTGCGTAATAATCTTCGTGAACAATTAAAAGAAATCTATGACTTTGAAAGATTATTGACTCGTATGGAAGTCGGCACAGCAAATGCCCGCGATATGAATGCCCTAAAATCTTCATTATATGTATTGCCTGCTATAAAAAAATCCTTAGCTAAAGCCACTGCTAAATTATTAGTAAATATTCATCAAAAGATTTCTACCTATGATGATTTAGTAGTTTTAATCGATAAAGCAATCGTTGAAGACCCTAGCTTTTCTATCCGTGAAGGTGGCTTCATCAAAGATGGTTACAATCAAGAATTAGATGAATACCGTAATATCGCTAAAAACAGTAAACGTCTTTTACAACAAATGGAAGAAGACGAAAAAAATAAAACTGGTATCAAATCCTTAAAAATCGGCTATAACAAAGTATTTGGCTATTATATTGAGGTCCGCCATAGCTCCACAGAAATGGTACCTGAAAATTATATTCGTAAACAAACTTTAGCCAATGCTGAACGCTATATCACACCAGAACTCAAAGAATTTGAAACTAAAATTCTCGGTGCACAAGAGAAAATTGTTCAATTAGAATATAATCTCTTTACAGAACTTCGTGATATCTTAAAAACGAAAATAAGCTCCATTCAAAATACTGCTCATGAAATAGCTATTTTAGACGTTTTAGTAAGCTTAGCTCAAGCAGGTGATGAATATAATTACATTCGTCCAAAATTATTAGATGATGGCACTATCCATATCAAAGATGGAAGACACCCTCTTGTTGAACGCATTTTAAATCGAGATTTATTCGTGCCAAATGATACCCATTTGGATAATGCTCAAAATGAAATCATGATTATCACTGGCCCTAATATGGCTGGTAAATCAACATATATGCGACAATCTGCTCTACTCACATTAATGACACAAGTAGGCTCTTTCATACCTGCTCGTGAAGCTTCAATTTCCCCTGTGGATAAAATTTTTACACGTATAGGTGCTAGCGACGATTTAGTCAGCGGACAAAGTACTTTCATGGTAGAAATGAATGAAGTATCTCATATTCTAAAATATGCTACAAATAAAAGTCTTGTCATTTTAGACGAAATTGGACGTGGTACAAGTACGTACGATGGTATGAGTATTGCTCGTGCTGTTATTGAACATATACGCGACCATATTGGAGCTAAAACTCTATTTGCTACGCATTACCATGAACTAACTGACCTAGAAGATGATGTTCATGTAAAAAATTACTGTATTGCTGTAAAAGAAAAAGGCTCTGATGTAACCTTCTTACGTCGCATTATTCGCGGTAGTGCTGATAAATCATATGGTATTCATGTTGCTAAATTAGCTGGATTACCTCAAGAAGTCGTAAAACGTGCGGAAACAATTCTCATTGATTTAGAAAATACAGCTCCTACTAAAGAAAAAACTATTATTTCTAAAAATAATTCTGATGAAAACAATATAGATACTACACTAAAACAAGACACAGCTATCACAAATGACACCACTTCAGAAATAAATTATCTTCAAGATAATCAAGAAGATACTGAAACAGCTGATTATCAAGAAAAAATACCAACTTTAACTGCTAATCCAACTAAAAAATTGAAATTTATGCAAGTAGCAGAAATGCCAACTTTATTCGGCGTAAGTATAAGCACTCAATTAAAAGAATTAGATTTAATGAGTATGACACCACTAGACGCCATGAATAAATTATACGAATTGCAACAACAGGCAAAACAAGAGGAGTGATATTATGACTTCTATTCATATTTTAGATGATATCACTGTCGATAAAATAGCAGCTGGTGAAGTTGTCGAGCGACCAGCTTCTGTAATTAAAGAACTTGTAGAAAATTCCATAGATGCTCATGCGGATAAAATCGAAGTAGAAATCTTAGCTGGTGGAACATCTTTTATGCGCGTTACAGATAATGGCGATGGTATGGATAATCAAAATGCTAGACTAGCTATCTTGCGTCATGCTACTAGTAAAATCAAACAAGTAGATGATTTGATGTCTATAGATACTCTAGGTTTCCGTGGTGAAGCCTTACCATCTATCGCTGCTGTATCAAGATTTAATTTGATTACACGTCGCCCACAAGATGATTTAGGCACTACTATAAAATTAACAGGTGGTCGCATTGATGAAATTGAAGATATGGGTTGTAATATCGGTACTACTATCAAAGTAGAAGATTTATTTTTCAATGTACCTGCTCGTAAAAAATTTCTCAAAACCACTACCACAGAAGCAAATAAAATAAATGATTTTATCATAAAATTAGCTTTATCTAAACCTAATATTGCTTTTAAATTGATTAATAATAATAAAATAGCTATCACTACCCCAGGCAATGGCTCTCTATATGATGCTATTGAATGTATCTATGGTACTAAAGTCAGCGAAGAATTATTGCCCATCGAAGCGATAACTGACGATATCAAAGTAACAGGCTTCATCTCTAAACCTGCTATTATCCGCAGTTCTCGCTCTTGGCAAACATTCGTCATCAATGGCCGCGTGGTCAATAGTAGAATTATTTCCAAAGCAATCGACAATGCTTACCATTCATTACTGCCAAAATCTGGATATCCATTTGTTATTTTAAATATTGAAATCAACAAACGAATTATTGATATCAATGTACATCCTCAAAAAGCGGAAATAAAATTTGAAGATGAATCCTTATTATTCAAGACTATATACCATGCTGTTTTAGAAGCTGTAAAACCTAGTGATAATCAAGCTTTAAGTGATTTTGCTATTCCTGTAACAGATAAAGCATTGCATATTGAAAAAACAGTGCCTGAACAAATCAATATGGATTTATCAGAAAATATGCCATCTACTTCTGCAAATTCATTTAAACAAAATTCTATCAATCATATATCACCATTAAAAAATAATACAACTCCTTTAACAACAGATTTAAATAAATTTCGCCAAGCAAGAGAAACACTTCACCCTAATTTATCTAATCATCACAATAATACTGTTAAAGAAACTGCCGTTCAAGATTACCAAACAAATACTACCACAAAGCCTCAAACAGATATAAATATTTCATCTAAAGAAAACTTAACAGATTGTCAAAATTCTATTCAACTATTAAAAGAAGCTGTCAATCTAACGCCAATCGGGCAAATTGATGCTTGCTTCATTGTTGCTCAAGGTCCTAATGGAGGAATGTACATCATTGACCAACATGCAGCACATGAACGCATTTTATATGATAAATTTGCTAAACAAACTGAGCGAATTCCTGTTCAACCATTATTGATGCATTTATTTTTAGATGTAAATAATAGTGAATTAACTCTAATTGAAGAAAATCAACAAATTTTATATGATTTAGGCTTTAACGTGGAATTAGCAGGACAAAATCAAATCCGTTTAAAAGAAGTTCCTGCTGATATAAAACCACAAGAAAGTGAAGATATTTTCCGTGAAATTTTAATTTCACTTTCTCAGTTGCACACACCTACTCCTCAAGAAATTCGTCATTCCTGCTTAGCTATGACAGCTTGCAAAGCAGCTATCAAAGCAGGCGATGTCTTAAATATCACACAGATGAAGATAATCTTAAATGAACTCGCTCAAACAACTTTACCATATACCTGCCCACACGGTAGACCAACTATTATAAAATTTAGTACTTATGATTTGGAAAAGATGTTTAAACGAGTACAATAAAAAAAAGAAAAAGATAGGCAAATTTGTCTATCTTTTTCTCTAATAATATTTATATACTACATATAATATATTAAAAAAAATAATAGAGGTGTATCTTATGTTTAAACAAGTCAAAAAGAAAACTGCCATTATTTTATTAACTTTAGTTACTTTATTGATGACCTTAAATATAGCAACAGCTACAACTTATATTGGTTCATCTCAAAGCAATAAATTTCACTATACAGATTGTCGCTGGGCTAAAAAAATCAATCCTGGTAATGCCATATATTTTAGTAGTCGTGAAGAAGCTTTTAGCTATGGATATGTACCTTGCAAAGTATGTAAACCATAAAATATTAAATTTAATCAATTAAAATTTTAATTAAGACTTGGTTTTTCATTTAGTAAACTAAGTCTTTTTATTTTTTATTAATCATTTTTGAAAATTTAATTGAATTATTAGAATAAAACGAATATACTTTAAATAGTACATTAGTTTATACTTAGATAAAAACAAATCAAATATCCCTTTTTCTAATAAATCTCTTAAAACTATTAATAAATTTCAAAGGAGTGTATATCCACAAAGATTAATTAAAGAAGTATTTCACTAAAATGACAATTAAACATATTATTTTCAAGCTAACTAATGTACTAATCAAGAAGCTAATCATTTAGAGAAATTTTTAATTATTAATGTTGATAAATCATCAAATATAAATTATTTGCAATTAATCATTCTCTATTAAATTCTAGTGATATTCTATTTTATTAATCTAAATAATATTACGCTAAGCTTCCAATGAAATTTACTAAAAAGTTATGAAAAGAGATGAATATTATCATGGAGAACTCTAACAAACAAGCACCAAACTTTTTAACTAAAAAATTAATCAATTTCGGTGATGCTCACAAAGAACAAACAGATTTATATCTTGCTAATATAAAACAAGATAAATTTTATAAAAAAGATTCATTTATCATCATTACATGGCTTTTATTTTATCCACTAGGTATCTTCTTAATGTATAAATATAGTCTCAAGCTAAGAAAATTTAGACATTTATTTAATATCGTACCTTTAATTGTAATTGCTCTAGCTAACAAAAGCATAGCTATGATTTTAGGTTTATGTATACCTTTTATCTTCATTCCTATTTTTACCATCAGCCTTTTTTATTGCTTAGTTAGAACAAGATATTTCATGCCTTCTTGTGCAGGTATTATTGCAAGTTGTATCGGATTTTTAGTATTTACATTCTTTCATATTTAATAATTAACAAATAAAAAAGCTATTTGAGCATATATCCATTTTTTAGGATAATCTCAAATAGCTTTTTTATTAATCTTTAATCATTTTATTTATCAGTCATCATTGCCAAACATAGCCATAATCATCTGTAAAAGTCTTAAAATCTCGATATAGAGCCATACAAGAGTTAAGAGTAAACCAAAAGCACAGAAGTATTCATAGTACTTCGGAGCCCCATAAGCTACAGCTTGTTCAATATTATCAAAGTCTAAAAGCAAATTAAATGCTGCTACACCTGCGATAATAAAGCCAATTGCTATACCAAAAATACCACTTGTTGGCATCATATGGAAACCGAATAAACTTGCAATGATATTCACGAAATAGAAAATCGCTACAGCACCTGTCATGGAAATAATCACAGAACGTACTGTTTCTGTAACTTTTATAATACGTGTTTTCCATAAAACAAGCATTAAAATCATTGTAGCCAAAGTAATTCCTACTGCAATAGCAGAAATACCAAAATACATTCTTTCAAATTGAGCAGAAATAATACCAAGCACTGCACCTTCAAAAACGGCATAGCCAGGTGTTGTCATTGGTGCTAAATGTGGTTTAAAGCAAGTAACAAGTGTTAAAACTACACCCACAATCATACCTAATATCAATACACCATAAGCAGCTGGGCTATTGGCTAAAAATACACCAGAAGCAATTGCTGAAGCAATAGTAACAAGTGTCAAGCCAAATGCCTTTGTAATCGTGCCTTTCAAAGTGGCAGGAGAATCTACATATTCTGTATCAACGGTAAACAGCTTATCACTGTCCATATACTTTCCATAGTCATCATCCACT
>OGEA01000839.1_pt1 | contig 17280 bp, 12 predicted proteins | sample 1570531 | NCBI WGS metagenome assembly OGEA01 (sample SAMEA2581973, study PRJEB24529) | metagenome | biome: Human gut stool | place: China | collected 2011 | reverse complement strand
TACATTTATCTACATTTATAGTCTGATATACTTTCTATTATATTAGTATTGGTAGTGATGCCTTTGTGACCTAATGGTACGGCATTTGGCGAAGGGGAATAGACTATCTTAAAAACATAATAAAAATAGTATAGCTAGACTGGTGCAGAATCCGTATCTTTGTGAAAAATACGAGATTGACCAATGGCAACAATAAAAATCAAACAAATAAGAAGTCGTATCGGAAGTCCCAAAGACCAAAAAAGGACATTAGATGCTTTAGGCTTGAGAAAGATCAATCAAATCGTCGAGCATGAAGAAACGCCTTCTATTCTAGGTATGGTAAACAAAGTGAAACACTTAGTTTCTATAATAGAAGATGTTTCAGTAAAATATACAAATAGGAAAATAGAAAAAAATGCGAATAAAACAATCTGTCCTACTTTGAATGAATTTAATCTCTATGACATGAAAGAGTACAAAGTGTTAAATCTTACTATATATAAAAATGGCTATTTTGTTGAGTTAGAAGACAAATATAGAAATGAATTATCAAAATTATTGTTGGATACTTTTGGAGTACCTCCATACTCAACACACGATATCGTAAGAAGTGCCATAACATTCTCCTATAATTATTTTTGCGATAAATTTATTGAACTTTGCCATTCTGAAAAATCTGTTAGATTTTATCAGTTGATCTTATCACAACATGAACAAGCGACAGAAGTTGCAGTTCTTGCCAGTGATTCAGATTACCCTGCTGAGTTGAATCGAGGATATATTGCACTATATCGAAGAGTATTGAAATGGATACTCGAACAGGCATGTGATATAAAACTACATAATAATGAAAAAACCAGCTTAGAATTTCTCAAAAGGGCAAAAGTCATTCTTAATGAATTGATGTTTTTGGGTGACATGATTTTTACATGTGCAAATATTTATGCGGAACAAGATATGATAGAAGATGTTGCTGAAATTCTTTTTGACGAAGAAAATCACTATGTTATAAACCATAAACACCACTATAATTACATTATACAAGATATAAATAGAAAGTTTAAAAACCAATCCTATAAACATGTAGTAGACGAAAGTGCTCTCCCTGATTTGTATAATGCTATTGAAAATTGCTTCGGGGTTAAATATGCAATGCTAACTACTGTTATTCAAGAAATTCATAGAGAGAATGCACCTAAAGGAGGTCAATACTGTGGATTCGGTTGGGAAAGTTTGCCATTAAGCGTTGAGTCCATGTTTAATGTTGATTATAAGCAAGCTAAAGTGTTATTTGAAGGGCTGACATTACATCGCGATAATAAATTGAAACTGCATGATTTGGCATGTAAACCCCATACAATGTATAGATATTTGTATCGACCAATATTAATATGGAATATTGAAGGGGAGGATTTTGCAATTATTGGAATTAATGGCTTTAAGGATAGTGTTATTCAGCTTGCAACTAATTGTATCCCTTGGGGGAAAGCACCAAATGAATGGTTACAGAATAAAAGTTTCAAAGAATATGTTCACTTAAAGGAAGATGCTCACGATAAATGGCTTGATGATGCTGTAGAGGATAAGGTAAAAAAAGAAATGCTACCATACTATAGGAACATTACATCTCTACTTACAGCAAAAGGGCCATTGAATTTTGATATTAAGGGGGTTGGCGAAATTGATTTTATCATTATTGTCCATGATCAAAATAAGATATATGTTGTCGACTGTAAGCATTTGCAAGGAAGATATGATATGATGTCTCAAAGAAATGATTTTTCTAATTTTAGGAAAAAGAAAGGATATGATGAGCAAATTCAGAGAAAAGTAGATTTTATTAAAGAACATCTTGAAGAATTAAATTATCATAACAAACAAGTGTTTGGTAAAGAACAGCCTGAGATTACTGGATATGGTGTTGAAGGAATTTTCATAATCAATACTCCAACTTTTTATATGTTTAATTCTGATTATAGAATCTACATTGTTGATGATATAATTGATGTTCTATCACAACGATATATAGATCCAGAATATACTATCATGACTGAGAATGAGATGATTCTTAATGTGAAGTACCCTTATTTTCAAAGGCCATCATATCTGCTTATTGATTCTTTGAATACAGATGACGAAGAGGCTAACAAATAAGGGTTGCTGATTTGTTGAGAATAGTCTGTTTATAAACATCTTTTTTGGGGGGAGATTACAACTGGAACGACTCTGCTTTACAACAGCGATTACTTATATAAATATTCATTTACATCAAAGTAAAATTCATCTGTAGGTTCATCAAAAGGATATAGCCGAAGAAGATGATATACTTTTGTATGATACTTTAGATTTTGAGGTTCTATTATCTTTTTATCAAAAGTAAATCCCATAACAACCTTTCTGAAATTCCCTTTATTATATGGTATCCACAAATAAAGTGCATCATCTGTTTCTATCCATTCTGGGACATAGCCCTTATCTTCAGCATATCTAACTACTGCATCTATAGCAGACTGATCTATATAAAGATTATTTCCGGGGAGTCCAATTTTAGAGCCACCTCCTTCTAAAATATATGCTTTTGAAAAAGCAGTATTCATTTGTAGTTCCTTGGGATTATATATAATTAATGGATTACCGTTTCGTTTTGCAATATCACTAATTTCTGCTCCTTTGGGTTTACTATAGTTTACAACATAATCATCGAACCTTACCTCTTCTATAAGATATTCTACATTTTCACCAAATGCAATAACAGTTCTACAACCAGGATAACCATTCTCATGCTCTATTTGACTTATAGACATGTGTAATTCAATACAAGAACGGAAAAATAGACTAATACTAAGAATATTATTCTTATCTTCAAATTTAGTACGTGGATGAAACACTTTTGCGATGCCGTCATTCAATATTAGATTCCTCTCAGATAAAGAACTGAAGTACAATACCGCGCTATGTGCAGCTTTTAATCTGTCATAAATCATACGTTGTTGTTCTAAATTTAATTTCCAATTATTGTCAATGAAAATATTGCTGAATCCCAACAAGTCTGACCACATACAAAAACATGGTTTTACATTTAATTTAGGAGGGTTGCCAATCTTCGATGTAAGACCACTCCCCATTTCTTTAGTTATGTTTTTAAATAGTTTGCTAAAATCCATTATATTAATTTGTTATTCTTCTAATCTTATGGATCAATCTCATCCGATGTTTCTTATGCAAAATTACATAAATTTGTTGTTTGACTGAAGACTTCCCCCAAAAATGCATTATAACAGTATAGTATTCAAATGAAAATTAAAATAATAACGCCATTTTCCGACAATTCCCGCCATTCATTTCCCATACCTCCAAAATTGTAACAGGCTATTCACTAATATTCTATATTCGCACCGACGGGCTAAAGTTTACCTGGTAATTTAATTTATTGTATCACTTAATTTTTAATTTATGGCTAAGAAAAAGCAAGAACAACAAGAGCAGAGTCAGGACGAGCATGTAATGGCAGTCCTTGACAAGAGAACGAACAAGACCGCCGTCATTTCCAAAATCAATGAGCAGGACGGCAGTATCGAAGTCGTACCACCCGACAAGAAGAACAGCAACAGTTTTCTCAAACTGGACCGCACCTCACCGCTGGAATTGTTTTTCACGAACTTCAAGAACCAGTACGAAAATCCCACAAGTTTCAGTTTCTTCCTCGTCCCTTTCGCCCTATTGGACAAGACGCTGAATGCGGTCATCCAAATCCGAAAAGGGGAAGATCCCGGACCGGACGGCAAGAAGCTGGTGGAAAACAGCGAACTCAACGATGAAGGGCGTATCGCCAAACTCGCCCGACGGTATAAGTTTGATGAACACCAACTGCCGTGGAAAGACCTGAACGCCCTCGGTCTTGATAAAGAGACACTGTTCAACAATCATTGCATGGGCGAACTTCTCAAAGGCAGAATCACTTCCACCGCTTTGCCTATCAGCAAGGAAATAAACGGAGAAAAGAAGGATATGGGTGAAGCCTGTTTCATGTGCGTGAAAGGTACGGACGGTAAGGCGGAACTCAAAACCCTCACCCGTCTGGACAAGCCCCAATATGATTCGCCCGCCTATAAAGGTGTATTTACGGATGAAGAGAAGAACAAGCTGGCGGAAACGGGAACATTGGGAGGTATCAAGGAGATGAAGGACACCCTTACAGGAAATGTCTGCAAATGTTACGTCAGTTTCCACGAGACCACCAACCGAGTCATTACCATGCCCGTGGATGCCATCAAAATCCCGGATTATATTTATGGAAAGAGACTGGACGACAAGCAGAAGCAGATACTTGCATCGGGCGGTGAGCTTCCGGTCAATGACATACAACGCAAAAATGATACCATGCTCTCCGGTGTGGCTTATGTTGATCCGACCATCAGGGACATTGCCTTCAAACAATCCGACAAGCAGTTGAAAGTCAACGATACGATTTTAGGAGCCAAGATTTCCCCCGAACAGAAAAAGATACTGGAAAATCACGGAATGGTATTCATCGAAAATATGCGCAATCCCAAGACAAAGCAACTGTTCTCGGATGATGTACGTTTCAGCAACAAGAGCAACAATCTGCTGATAGGCCGCAATGCCCGTGAATATAAGCCGGCAGTTGAGAATCAGAAGAATGACAAGAAGAAAGAGACAAAACAAACGGCCCGTCATGTCGTATCTTCCAAACCGCAGGCAAAAAAGAGCAGTCTGTCATTTGCATAATCCATAATAAAAACGACTGTTTCCCACGGTACATTGTGACAACTCTCGGAAATTGTGTAAACTTCACTTCCGCAAATTGCCACAAAGAACTGTTTTTGGGGAAAGGACAAAGGGCTGGAAAACGTCCACGTTTCCCACCCCCTTCGCTTTATATACAGATATGCCATACACCGGCATGCCATTTCTCTGGTTAATCAAGGCCGACCATTTTATTTTGCACAATATTGTATCACTTTAATTTCTTTAATATGATTGGAAAAGAAAATACTGATAACGGGTATCCTTCCGATTTTAAATCCTTCTACAAGACTGTAGGAGGTAATGAAGGGAATAAATGCAATTACCCCACCCGTCTTGACCTCTATGGTAAAGGATGTTACCATGACTGTTCCTATTGTTACGCCAAATCCCTGCTTGCTTTCCGCAAACTGTGAAATGCCGATCACCCGGCAATGGCCGACATCGGAAAAGTAATCAGAACCATCGGCAAAATACCCTCCGGCTCCATTGTAAGACTCGGAGGTATGACCGATTGTTTCCAACCCCTTGAAAACGTGTATCATACTGCCTATAAAGCCATAGAGGAATTGAACCGCCGGGGAATAGGATATCTGATAGTCACAAAATCTTCAATAGTAGCAGATGACAGATACATCCGGCTGATGGACAGAGAACTTGCACATATACAAATATCCATCACGACTACGGATGATAATCTGTCACGGACCTACGAAAGAGCTTGCGTGCCATCGTTAAGAATAAAAGCTATAGAGAAATTACAGGAGCAAGGTTTTGACATATCGTTAAGACTGTCACCGTTCATCCCTCAATATATAGACTTTACAAAGTTGAACGGAATCCGGTGTGACAAAATACTGGTAGAATTTTTAAGGGTGAACATATGAATAAAACAATGGTTTAACATTGACTATTCGGAATATACACTGAAACATAGCGGCTATCAACATTTACCGCTTGAACAGAAAATCAAGTATCTTGCACAGATTACGAGTTTCAACCAGTTGACAGTCTGCGAAGATGTTACCGAACATTATGAATATTGGAAGGAACACGTAAATCCGAATCCGTCGGACTGCTGCAATCTGTACAAATAACATCTGTTGATGTCGTATCACTGTATGTTTCCCACGGCACATTGCGGTAAACCCCGGAAGCTACGCAGGCTCCACTTCCGTAGTTTACCGCAAAGAGCCGTTTCTCAGGAAAAGACAAAGGCACGGCTGGTACCCAGATAAATCCGACCTTGCCAGCCGTGCCCTTGTCTGTAAAGGGAAGAAAGTCATTTCGTCATTCCCCTTCCTCAAAGGAAAGGCTTTCCACCTGCTTCTTGATTACCTTCCAATCAATCGAGTCTTTCAGATTGATTATATCCACAATCGAATAATGCTTTGTCCCGTTTTTCTCTTCCGCAAAACGCAGACGCCCGCTTAAACGTTGTTTCTCAATTTCTGTCGGATCGAGGTTGATTAGTTCACAGACTTCATCCGGCAGCATGGACAATGTAACATCGTTCTCCAGACAGATATGTTGCAGGACAGCCAGCATGTTCAACGACTTCTTATAACTTCTCATGAGGGCGGCAAAAGAACTACTTTCAATCTTAATCATCTTTTTCATAACGGTTATTTTTTAGAGTTTTCTGATTTTTCCAATAATACGGCACGCAGGACATCTGAACGGCGATAGTAAATCTTTCCCTTGTCTCTGTAAAAGGGAAGCGTACCGTCATTGCGCCTTCTAAGCAGAGTTCTGTCCGACATCTTGGTCAACAGACGCACGCCTTTTGAATCGAGTATCTCGCTATCCGGCAAATTCTCTACAGCAGGAGAAAGTAACTTCTCAATGTTATTCACTTTGGTAAGTATGGCACTAAGCATGTGGTTTGTCTGTCCACCCGGTGCAGTTCTTTTATTGTTCATAACGACCTTATTTTTATTGGTTATGGTGCAATATTACGGAGATATTATAAGGCCATTGGTTACTCAACCGTTGAGCAACCGCCAAAAAAAGACAGAAAACGCCAAAATGGGACAAAAAAATAGTCGGAAGCAATTTCCGGCCATTCTTAAAGGAATAAACATCTGAATATTATGTCTATTGTCAGATAATATGTTAATACACAGATATATACGAAAATAATCCTTATAAATTTGGCTATATTCCAAACAATGCCTATATTTGTACATGAGTTATTTGAAACTATGCAAAGCAGTGTAACCAAAAGCAAGACTTTTGCTACCAAATCGTTACCTGCATCTTTTAAATACTGTAATTACCTTCTGATTTACAGTAAATTACAACAAAACATTGAGTTTCGATATATGAAACTTTAGTTTCTACAGTTTGGAACTAAAGTTTCTTCAGCTTACAAATTATTAGATAATTCAGTTTCTTTCGAAGACGTGTCTTTTTCTATAAGGCATAAAATTGTTCCTACTGTTTGATAATTCTCGTATTGACCTTCAATCCGTTTTTATCTTTGGAGAAAGACGATATATAGTTACACTCCTTTAATAATGATAAAAGGCTTCGGTTCAGTTCTGTGTCGGGTATAATTGGGTGTTTTCCGTTCTCCTTCATCTTGCTGTAGGGTAATGGCAACAATGCCAATAGCTCATCAATCACATCATGGTTATCCTGGTTTTGTCTGATAGTATGATAAATGACTGTTATTGCTTTCTCTAATACGGATGCCTTGACAAGAACCTTTTTCAGCAGGTCATAATCTATTTCTGTTTCATAATCTGTTAATATTTCACAGATAATATTGGCGAGTTTCTGACTGACATCTATGGAAGTTGCTTTCAGTTGTTGGAGCACAACTGATTTTTCTTTGCCGGATAACTTGTAGCTACCAAGCAAACAGAGAGCCAGGTCTTTGTTATAAGCTATTTTATCTTTGTCCTTTAAAAACTCATTTTTATGATGCAACAGAAAATTGCCATAGAGTATATCACTATGACGGCTGAGGTATCGGATATTATCCTCCGTATACTCAATGCTATTCTGATCTATTAAATAGCTGATTCGCTCATCTTCCAAATTTAAAAGTTCCTCATTCAGATCCATTTTACACAGGAAGGCTGAGAATATCTGCTTGTAGGAATTAATACTAATCCGGTTACTACCCATAATATTATTAAATAGCGAATGCTTATATGGCTCACTTCCTGCAAATCTTCTTGTTCCCAGTATTTCCGCATGTTTATCTAAATATGCCCATAAGACATCGTCTATATTACAGTCGTTTTGTACATAGTAATTGGTTATATTATCCCAGTTAGGTACTAGTAAATCCAGTCCAAATGCTAAACCTTTCATGTCATCTTTCACCTTAGATACATCATTGATAGGATTAATATGGGTCTTGAGATATTTCTGTTTAACCTCCATTTTAACCTCCTTGTTATTTAAAATCTCCAGCATGGATTCTTCATCTTCATCGCATATATTCTGGAAGACATTTTGAATGCATTCTTCCATATTTTCTTGTATCCTTTCAATGACGTCTTTCCGTCCGACTCTTTTGATGCGCGTTAGGGTGATATTGTTTTCATTTGCACCTGCTCTATCGCTGATATGATTCAGTAATAAGCTTATGTTGTGTCTCGTCAAAGTATAGCTGTCACCTTTAATAATAAGTTCCAACAAGGGTTTGGAAGTATTTGTCAATTCCTCATAACAGCATACACTGGCAATAAAGTTGATTTTCTTATCGTCAAAGCAATCGTATCTGTTTGCTAAGTAATCATAATTATCTTTCAACCATGTTTTTTGAAACTCACCTATATGGCTGTTCTCACAAAACTTTAACCATGCTTCGATCAGAATGTCTCTGTACTCACAGTTCAATACCGAAGTCCAGCTATCATTGACGTTCCAATTGATATAGTGATTAAACACATTATAATTTTGTTTTCCCTCTTTGTAATATTGGGCCAGAAAATCCATTTTAGCTACGGGTTGTTCCAATCGTGCCATGAATAGAAGGAACCGTTCTCGTTCGATGTTCGTATGTTTGCCCAAATAATCCAACAGATTAATATTAAGCACACTATCACTGAGATAAGCATAGGTTGGTAATTGTGCAACAAAACTTTGTATCTTGTCTATCTTGGCATTATATTCGGGACTTTTGTCCAGCTTCATGGCTATAAGCAGAAGACGGTCATTCTGAGAAATCGTGTTCGGATAGAAATAAGAAATGTAGTCATAATAGTCTTCATCAATATAACCACGCCGGATAAAGAGATCCATCATTGGAGCCAATTTGATTTTCTGGAAAGCTTCGCATTCATTCATCTTAAACTGCATAAACAGTTGCTTCAAAGAAAAACTGCTGATACGATATTCTTCCTTTTTCAGTTCCTCCTCTTCCCTGGCTAAATCTTTGTCTTTTGTTGTAATAGCGGCTAACCGTTGGGCATAAGATGTTTTTGGATCAATCTTTTTCTCTATTTCGCTAAAGCGGATGTTTGTATGGGATGTATAAATACTATATGAATTAAAATATTTGTATTCTATTCTCTCTTTTTGGATGAGCTCATTAAATAAATCCTCATCCTTCCATATAGCACTCGTTTCATAATAGTTATCATTAATCTTTATAGAAATTAGATTGCCGTTGATATGGGTAACATATCCGTTTACATAAATCATTCGCAATTCACCTGCCTTCAGGTGTCGGTTCCTTTCCTTTGTTTCGCGACGTTTGGCCATCTCCTCCTTCCGTTTGTTCAATATCTGGAGCGCAAACTTGGTGAGTTCCTGTTTGGTTTCATGACATACGCATTGATAAACCTTTCCACGTCTGTTGTGTAGTGCTGAGAAATCATCAGGATAATAGTTCTTATACACAATCATGGCCAGTAGTTTTGAGTGGCTTAATTCCGTACCGTTGACAAAAAGCCGCTTGTGGTATTGGTGATACTCGTTTGCAATATTCTTCAACAAGCGCATATCATCTATGAAAAAGGCTATATCTTCCAAATCATCAGCTTTGATCTCCTCCTTATGCCCTCTCTTTTCCAATTCTTCTTTCAGTTTGTCTTTCGAGTTGGAAGGGTTGATAACCGGAATGACAGTGGTTATATAATCAAAGAACTTTGTCCGGGAGGAATCCTTGAACATATCATCTTTCACTGCATAGATGAATTTTATCTTTCGTCCTACGACAGCCGAATTGTTTAGTAAGAAGTTGAGTTCCCTCAATTTCAGAAAGATATCGGGGGTATCAAAGCGATCTAGGTCCTCAATGACCACTACGTCATAATCAGTTGCCTGGAAGAAATACAGAATCTCGTCTAGATGGCGGTTGAAAATGGAGTTTTCGTCTTTAATCTCAATCTCGCCGTCTTTAAAGTTGAGCTTATTCAGTTTGGTACTGCCATATATCCGGATAACATATTGTGCTATTGTATATAAGACAAATAACAGATATAGCAGAGCCACAATATCCCCTATTAGGTTAAAAACAAATCCTTGACTGAAAACACGATAAAACGAGTCAATTCTCATCCAACTAGGTTCGAAAAGGATTGCAAATGCAAGAATCGTTCCGATAAAACCACATGCTAATTTCGATATATGTTTTGGGGTAATGTGTGTGATCCGTTTGAAGCGTGAATTGGGTAGAGTATCAATCGTTTCTCGGTAAATTAATTGCTGGAGAATGCTGTATTCTATTCTTCGGTTCAGTTTTTCTTTATAGTTTTCACTATCCCGGTCATCGAAGTTATCTTTACCTGTAGATTTTTCACTGGTTTGGTTATCCAGAAGTTCTTGTTGGTCTTCCGTTTCTTCATCCTTTGTTTTTTGATGTTTGTCGTCATCCAATGTTGCTAAGGATATGGGCAGATAGTTCCATTTTTCATCTTTCAAATACATCAGAGTGTGTAATACAGAACTTTTTCCTGACCCATAAGGACCGGTCAGGGCAATATTCAAAACATCCTCAGCCTTGAGTGCTTCCCGTAAATCACGGACAGACTCATAAGCGGACTCATTCTCCTTCAGCAAGGTCGGAGTTAAGGATTCTTGAAATTGTGATACCTGCTCAATTTGCGCCGAAGGCACTTGAGTGGATTCTTGTGTATTCTCCATAATGTTTTCTCAATAAAAATTATATAATTCTATATAATTCAATACTTCGCCCATTTTGTTTTTATAAGTAAAGGCTGTCCATTTATTCTGTGTTAAAATCAGTTCTTTAATATAGATATTAATTCTTTATGCAAATATAAAGTATAAAATAGTGACAAACAAATGAATCTGCTGAATATATCATCTGGATAACCACTTATTTAATAAAAGAATATTCTAATTTTCAATCATTTTAGTAACTTCATATAGTGATAATCATTATTGGTTCGTATTTTATTCGTTTGTTCAACTATTTGCGGACATGAAGATTTTGGATGTCTTAAGATTGATTTTGAGCAAACATAATCCTCATTTTTATCGTTATAGCCTATGAATTAAGTAGGTATAATATGAAAAGATTATTATTTGTTTTGACTTTTATGTCTCTCACTTTTCCTGTTATATGGGGACAAACTAAGATACAGAAGTATGCAGGGACGGCCATGCCCTATCCTAATAGGACAGACTCGTCCATTACTTTTCGGGATGGTATGACTCCATTTTATATAAATCATCTGGGAAGACATGGAGCCCGCTTCCCAACTTCAAGAAAAGCCCTAGACAAAGTGGAGAAGGTATTGGTATCAGCCCAACAAGAAAATGGACTGACCTCAGAAGGCATGGCTTTACTCTCTATGATACGACGTTTATCCAGATTATTTGACGGTCAATGGGGAAAATTGTCAAAGTTGGGCGAGACTGAACAAGAAGGAATTGCCGGACGTATGATAAGGAACTATCCTCAACTATTCAGCAATTCTGCCAAGATTGAAGCAATAGCAACCTATGTTCCACGCAGCATAAATAGTATGGACGCTTTTCTTTCTTGCATGATAAGGCATAATCCAGCTTTACAGGTACAGCGAAGTGAAGGAAAACAATATAATCATATCCTTCGTTTTTTTGATCTGAATAAATCTTATGTCAATTATAAAGAGAAAGGTGACTGGCTTCCTATATACAAAGCTTTTGTACACAAGAAGATATCTCCAGTTCCTATAATGAAGAAGTTTCTTCTTAATCCGGAACAATATCCGGATAAAGAGGCAGAGGAATTTGTCATGGCTTTATTTTCTGTTGCGGCTATTCTTCCTGATACAAGCATCCCATTAAATTTGGAAGACCTTTTTACACTTGATGAATGGCATCGTTATTGGCAAACCCAGAATTTGCGACAATATATGAGTAAGAGCTCTGCACCTGTCGGTAAGATGTTACCGGTTGCAATCGCTTGGCCTTTGCTTTCTGAATTCATTCGTTCTGCTCAAGAGGTGATAAGTGGGAAATCCGATTATCAGGCTAACTTTCGTTTTGCTCATGCAGAAACAGTTATACCTTTTGTGTCGTTGATGGGCATAGAAAAAACTGATGTACAGGTTTGCCGGCCCGATTCCGTTTCAGTCTATTGGAAGGATTATGAAATATCTCCAATGGCCGCTAATGTACAGTGGCTTTTCTATCGTGACAGAGACCAAAGGATTTGGGTTAAGATTCTGTTAAATGAGGAAGCAGTAGCGCTTCCTATATCAACCTCTTGTTTCCCATATTACTCTTGGGAAAAAACTCGTATATTCTTTAATCAGCGAATCGAAATGGCTAAAAAAACACTTTCAGTTTTCAATGAATAGAATAAGCCATTTTTTAGTTTCTATTTACCAATGAATGACAGATACATAGATAGTGGTGGTTACAGTTAAATAAGGTTGCCTAGGTGAGGTATAAATTGATGTAAGAATGAGGTTAAAGCTAAAAATAAGTATTATACTTACCCTAATATGTACCATAAGCCAATTTTATAACGCCTATCTTTAAATACAATAATCGAATCACATAAAATTCTCTTAAGGTTTCAACGGTAAGCGGTGAGGCAGACGGATGTGTTATCTTATGTTTGTGTAGTAAGTCAATCTGTTCCCATCACTTCTTCCCAAACTGAAAATGTAGTAAATGACCATTTTAATATAACTTGTGGATGAAATAGTGTATTCTTCTAAAACACAAGGACAATAATAATTTCATGATTGTAGAATATCTTCCAACTTGTAAAAGTAATAACAGTACATTGTTGAGTTGTCATAGGGGTGAGTGTTTCACTTTTGTATATCACTCTGATGACAATTTGGAATACCTGAGCTATCACTCCGAACAGCACCACCAACTCCATTTCTGACATCCATACATTACCCTTCGGGATATTCACTCTGCCGTTTTCTCTGATTGTTATAATTGTTCGTTCCATGAGTAATATAGCCACTGAGATTTCAGTAGATGACTGGTTAAGTCTGTTACCAAACGTTGTCAAATCCAGGTCTATTTTTCAGATGGTTATCATAACATACTTCTATGCAGTGATAATTTCGTATGCCGCAATACTCGGCTTATACTCTCAACGAGAATACGCCTACTGGGAGTAAGGGTCGCAAATCCATGACATGCGCAATAAGACATTACTGCCCATGCGTGATCGGGCAATGTCCTTAAGTTTCGACAGAAAATTATGGATGCGGTGTTACAGGTACAGACAGATCTTGTCACGAAAGAGCACCTGGAGCTTACCATGACGAGAGCAACCTCATCCGTCAGCTTCGCCCTGCGCAATGACGCTGAAAACAAAGAGAGGATTTTCCGTACCTTGAAACAGGCAAACAGAAAATGAAAGGTTACCACCGAACTGCTCGGAATCGAACGTACAACACTGTATAGCAAACTGGAAGAAGTATGGATTGAAGTATAAATTCCAGTAATAATAGTCGGTAATTCACTAAGAATTGATATTACGCTTAAACCGGATTTATTTGGTGATGGCAAAAAGACCTCCACGTAAAAAACACAGGACGGGGTGATGTGCTTCTGATTTTTATTCGTAATTTTGTACTAAAGTGAGTGATATTGACAGCAATATACAACAAAGCCCAGAAACGATTGCCAATCTGTTACTCTATTTAACCCTTCTTTCAAACTTCCTAAGACAAAGAAGATTAAAAAAAATCTTCCAGAAATACAACGAAAAGGTTTAGTATTGAAGAAGGTAAAAACAACAAACAAATCGTTATTATTTTACAATTTATGGTTACAATATATTTGGATAAACAAGTTTTCAGTCATCTATTTAATGCAAAAGAAGAAAAATATTCTCTTTTGCATGAAAAGATATTATCTCACAAAGATGAGTTTATTTTCTTCTACTCAAATGCTCATTTATTTGATTTGCAAGATGATAAAACGGATATTAAATATACTGAAATGGAATGTATGCAATCGATAGTAAGTGGATATCATTTAATATACGAAAACCATAAACAGGAAGTTATAAAGCAATCCCCACGCAATGCTTTCGAAACTATAGGCAAAATAGAGGATTTCTCTTGGCTTGAAAATTTTGATTTTTCACAAATAACAGAAGAACAGCGGAATGTTATCAATAACATTGTTGATATTAGCATTAAGGATTTAAAAGGTGAATTAGATTTTGATTGGCTAAAAAAAAGAGCCCCAATTTCAGTCGATGAACTCCAAATGGACATATCAACTTTTACATCATTAATGAAATTCGTCTCCCACTATTTTTATGAGAATAAGGAGTCATACAAAATTATGAGAGACAATACTATTGCTAGATATAATCCGACATCAATTAAAGCGGAAGGTGAAAATGTTTTTAACGAGCAGTTAGCCTCATCTCCATTAGGATTATCCTTTCTAGATATTATTCAAGCCTCTTTAACTCAAACAGGATTATCATACACTGATTTTGCAACGGTATATTATATGTCATATATACTTCTTGATCTATTTGGAGTTAATAAAGAAACCCGGAAGAAGGTTAAGTTTAGAAATATGCAAGTCGACTGTTACCACAGTTTCTTCGGCTCATACTGCGATTGCATGGTTAGTGATGACGAAGGTATGCGCCTCAAGAGCAAAACATTATACAAACTTTTCAATTTCAACACTAAAGTATATTCAATAGATGAGTTTATAGAAAAATTTGATGAAGCAATAAATAACAATAAAAAATCTGCGCGTGAATATTTTGATGAAGTTCTTAGCGATTATATTACAAGGCAAGTAACTAGAGTCGAAACAAAATCTGGGCAATTTTTAACTTATCTGAGTGCTTCTTATAAATACTTCGGATATTTTAACTGCATGATAGAAAGAAAATCAAAAGATGAGACGGTTATTATACTCCATAAGAACAACGACTTGAAGCAACCTATTCTGGCGAAAGAATTAGAGATTATAACTAATAGGATTGTTAGAGTGTTTAATGATATGGGAGCTACCTTTACTTTATTCGATGAAGCAGTAGAAATTCCTCTATTAAAAGCTGACAATTGGAATAGATTTCTAACGTTAAATGATGCTGATGTGTGTTTAACTAAATTCAAAGATACACCTATGTTGTGTTTATGGATTAAGTTAAAGCAGCCAATATTACAAAATAAAAATTGAAGAAATTAAAGATTCCTGCAACAAGCCACTGACGAGGATATAGTGGTTTCCGATTTGTGTCTGCTCGCTAGTATGTATCAACTTGTTGCGTTGAATACGCAAGGAGAGCAAAAGTTTATTTTTCATCAGATTAGGATATATGACATCCAAAAATAGCGAGCCATCAGCTACGGATCCTATCAAAATAGTTTTTTATGCATTATTCTACAGTAAAAGCCAGTATTTACTTTTTTCACTGCTAGAAAGAACAAGAACTATAGAATAAGAAAACACAAACATCATATACTAAAAAATATCATACATCCTCTCGAAAAAACAACAATCTTTGATTATAATTTTTTCCAGTGCTCGCATCTTACAGACCTATAGAACTCACTAAAAGAGTTTTCCAACAAAACACATATTAACAGCGATGTAGTCATATAGCTCAAAGAGCGAAGGCTATTGTATTTCCTCCATTCTAAAGAGAGGTTGTGCCAGAGTTTTGACACAACCTCCTACCAGATAATTCTAAATAGAGATATGAAAATCCATCTTTATCTGTGACATCTCACGTATCACTGTACGATCCAGCACACGTGCATAATGACGGGTCATCTGGACATTGGTATGCCCTAACATCTTAGCAACGCTCTCTATCGAGACACCATTGGCCAGAGCAAATGTGGCAAAAGTATGACGCCCAACATGGGTGGTCAATGTTTTTTTAATACCACAAATATCAGCCAGTTCCTTGAGGTATGCATTCATTTTTTGATTACAAAGCACCGGAAAAAGCACACCATGTTTCTTACAATATTCATTGGTGGAATACTTTTCCAAAATCTTCAATGGTATTTCCATTAATGGAATATTACACATGATTTTGGTCTTCTGTCTCCCCTTTCGTATCCACCTGACACCGTTCGAGTCCTCCACGATATGTTCCTTTCTCAAACCATGAATATCCGAGAAAGCCAAACCGGTGAAACAACAGAACACAAAAATATCCCGTACCTGACTTAACCGTGGAATATCAATTTCCTTCGATATCAGCTTCTGGATTTCTGAATCTTCCAAAAAGTCCGGTTCCACCTTATCCAATGAGAATCTAATTTCTAAAAACGGATCGTTCTTCATCCATCCCTTAGCCAAAGCAATACGGATAATCTTCTTAAAATTCTTCAAATATTTGGTGGCTGTGTTATGACAACACTTTTTCTCTGTCTTAAGCCAAAACTCGTAATCCTCAATAAACTGGCGGGAAACTTCATCCAAAAGAACATCTTTCTTATGATATGTCTCCCAGACAAAATCCCGGGTATGCTTCAAGGATGTCTCATAACGCTGCACGGTTGCAGGCGCCATGTCCGTACCGGACAATTGGACACATTTATCATTATGCTCACGGAAAACCTCAAACAGAGTACGTTGTACGGGGGCATCCTTACCCTGGAAACGATCCAGAACACTGTTGGCAGAAACGGATACCTCCTCTATTTCCAGTTCACGTTGAATCTTCATTATCCTCAAACGGATAGAGTCAAGATACAGATTCAGTTCCTTGTACTCACGCTTCTTTTCCAGGGCCTTTCCTTTTGCCGCACTCCAGAACTCCGGAAGAATTGTTTTCTTCACTGAAGCATCAACCCGGACTCCATTCACTGTAATTCTCATCATTATCGGAGCCTCACCGTTCCGATTCAATTTCGTCCTACGAATGTAGAACAATAGACAAAATGTTGTTCTTTCCATCTTACTTGTTTTTTAATCACAAAACTAAATTTCCAAGAGCAACAAGTCAAGATGCAAAGCACTGATAAACAATAAATTATTTACTTAATAGGTGTACCTGGCATTGAAGGCAATCAGGTACACCGAATAGTACACCGAAAGAAGGCTCAGCGGAAATTTCTGGTTGTTAAGTTTTAAAATTAGCTACCTTTGCTTACC
>OGEA01000837.1_pt1 | contig 17308 bp, 12 predicted proteins | sample 1570531 | NCBI WGS metagenome assembly OGEA01 (sample SAMEA2581973, study PRJEB24529) | metagenome | biome: Human gut stool | place: China | collected 2011 | reverse complement strand
CCCGTCCCCGACGGGCCCTCCTTAAAAAAGCTCCCCGGCGAAATTTCCGTCGGGGAGCTTCTTTTGCCGCTTTCAGCGTCGGCTTATCGCTTCAGGAGATTGAGCACGCGCTTGATGTGGCTTTGCGAATCCATCGCAACGGCCCCCGCTTCGCGCTTGATCTTCTTGTAGCTGCCATCGCTTAAGAGCTCCCACGCATGCGTGTTGTCGGCAAGCTGCGGATTGACGATCTGCTTCAAGATGTTGTCCATGAGCTTCTTGTCGAGCACCGGTGTGAGCACTTCGATGCGGCCGTTCAAGTTGCGCGTCATCATGTCGGCGCTGCCCACGTACATGACAGGTTCGCCGCCGTGCTCAAAGTAGTAGATGCGGGCGTGTTCGAGCAATTCGCCCACAATCGAGTGCACGCTGATCGTTTCGGACACGTTCTTGATGCCGGGGCGCAGCGAGCAGATGCCGCGCACCACGCATTCGATCTTGACGCCGGCGCGGCTTGCTTCATAGAGCTCGCGCACGATGCCCTGATCCACGAGCTGGTTGCACTTCATGATGATGCGGCCGCCGCCCTTGGCACGATGAATCTCCGCCTCTTCCCGAATCAGGCGCGTGATGTTGGCGCGCAGATGATTGGGCGAAACAAAGATACGGCGGTAATTGTCGATCACGCCGAAACCGGTCATCACGTTAAAGAGATCCTGCACATCGCTGCAGATATCATCGCGTGCAGTAAAGAGCCCCAGGTCGGTGTAGATCTTTGCCGAAGACGCGTTGTAGTTGCCCGTGCCGATATGCGCATAGCGACGCATGCCCTTGGGTTCACGGCGCACAACCAAGCAGAGCTTGGCGTGGATCTTCAAACCGGCAAAGCCGTAGACAACATTGACGCCTGCACGTTCAAGCTCTTCGGCCCAGTTGATGTTCTGCTCTTCGTCAAAGCGCGCCTTGAGTTCGACAACGGCCGTCACCTGCTTGCCGCGGCGACGTGCTTCCAGCAACGCGCGCACGACGGGCGAGTCGCTGCCGCAGCGATAAAGCGTCTGCTTGATGGCAACGACATCCGGATCCACGGCCGCCTGACGCAGGAAACGCAGCACACAGCCGAAACTGTCGTACGGGTGAAACACCATCAGATCGCGTTCGCGGATTTCGGCAAAGAGATCTTCTTCCGGATCAAAGGGCTTGGGCGTGTTGGCACGGAAAGGCGGGTACTTCAGCGCGGGCTTGTCGATCTTCATCAAGCGCATGAAGTCGTTGAAGGCAAGCGGCATCTTCAGGCGCACCACCTGAGACGGATGCACGTCCAGATGACTGATCAGGAAGTCCTGAAGCGCAAGCGGCATGCCGCGGGCCAGTTCCACACGCACGATGGAGCCGAAGCGGCGCTGTTCGACATAGTCGCGCACGGCCGCGAGCAGATCGTCGGCTTCGTCTTCTTCAATTTCGCCATCCGTGTTGCGGGTGACACGGAACATGCCGTAGTTCTTCACCTTGTAGCCGGGGAAGAGCATGCCCATGCGGTTGGCAACGAGATCCTCCATCATGAGGATGTCGCCGTCGCCGGAAGCAAAGTCAATCGTCTCTTCGCCCGTCAGATCCTTGGGCACGAAAAGGAAGCGCGGCACATTGTTCGGGTTCTTGAGACGCGCAAAGTAGGACTTCTCGTCGCTTGGGTCAGTGCTTCGGAGTTCAATCACGAAGTTGATGCTGCGGCTCGAAATCATCGGGAAGGGACGTCCGGCGTCCACACCCTGAGGCGTCAAGACCGGCAGAATTTCGGTCTCGAAGTACTTGTCGACCATCTGCCGACGCACGCCCGTGAGTTCGTCGTACGTGATGAAATGCACGTCCTTCTTTTCAAGAGCGGGCTTGAGATCCTTGAGCCACAGTTCTTCGGCTTCATCCAGAAGTTCGCCCACTCGGCGGCGGATTTCCACGAGCTGCTTGGCGGGCGGCATCTTATCGGGCCCCGTCGGCAGCACGTTGCTGCGCGCCTGACGCTGCAGGTTCATCACGCGCACCATGTAGAACTCGTCAAGATTATTGAAGAAGATCGCCAGGAACTTGACGCGATCCAGGAGCGGCACCTTGCGGTCTTCGGCCGTCTCAAGCACCTTGCGATCGAATTCGATCCAGCTGATTTCGCGATTGGTGTACAGAGACGGGGAATCCAGGTTGACCGCGGCCGGCGCCTTCTCTTCCTTGACGGCCTTGGTCGTCTTTTTCGCGGCGCTTGTCGTCTTCTTGGCCGCCGTCTTGCGGCTGCTCTTGACGGGGGCGGTCTTTACCGCTGCCGCCTTTATCTCTTGTTTCTGGTCAGGAGTCGGAACTTCCGGCTGCTTCGCTTGTTGTTGAATCTTTTCTGCGTCGCTTTCAGTCACTTTTTCTCTCCCTCATGGCTAGTGTAAATACGAACGTGACGTCGTATTTTGTGGCGCTAATTTTTCGATTTTATTACAAGCCTTTTGCCCGCGATCGCGCTGATCTTCGATCTGTCGGTCACTCAAGCGTTTTCCCCCGTTTTTTCCGCATCGTTCCCACGCCTGCGGTTTGATGTTTCACATGGAACGTTTTGTCGTATAAGACAAAATTTGACGGGCGAACCGGACAGCTTTCGCGTTATTATTGGGCAACTTCATTTTTACCGCCGGTGCGGGGTGTTTTTGCGTCCAAGAAAAGGCGCTGCCGCACGGGCGTTTGACACGAAAGTAACCAACGATGCGAATCCTTCTGGTTGAAGACGATCAAATGATCGGCGAAGGTGTCGTCGACGGGCTCAAAGCCGAAGGCTATGCCGTCGACTGGGTGCAGGACGGCAATTCCGCTCTGATCGCACTGCGCACCACTCCGTTTTCTCTTGTCATTCTGGATTTGGGCCTTCCCGGCAAAGACGGCATCAGCGTGCTGCAGGAAGTGCGTTCGCGCCGCATCCACACGCCGGTGCTGGTGACGACGGCCCGAGACACCGTGTCCGACCGCGTCAAGGGTCTTGACGCCGGCGCAGACGACTACCTCATCAAGCCGTTTGACCTCGATGAGCTCTCCGCGCGCATTCGCGCGTTGCTGCGCCGTTCGGCAGGCCGCAGTGAGCCCACGATCGAACGCGGCAAACTTCTCATCAAGCCCGAAACCCGCGAAGTGTTCTACAACGGCGAACCGGTGCTGCTCTCGTCCAAGGAATACGCCCTTCTCGTTGCCCTGGCCGATCGCGCGGGCGTCGTGCTCTCCCGCGGTCAGCTCGAAGAAAAGCTCTACGACTGGGATTCGGCAGTGGGCTCCAACACGATCGAAGTGCACATCCACCACCTGCGCAAGAAGCTTTCGGACAGCGCCATCAAGACCGTGCGCGGCGTGGGCTACCTGCTTGAGACCTAGTTTCGCATGGCCGCCAGCATTCGCAGCCGAATCGTGTTCACGCTCGTTTCGGCGCTCATTGTCGCGGGACTTGTGGCCTCTTGGGCCACCGATCACTCCACGCGCTCGGAATTATCGGGACTCTTTGACGAACAGCTCCGGCACACCGCGCTCGAGTTGATTGAGCGCGGTGACAACGACATCAAACATACGATTCTTGTCGGACAGTCACCCGAGATGCGCTTTCTGGTGCAGATTTATGACGCCTCCACCAACCGCGTCTACCTGTCGCGCCGCACGGATGCGTTGCCTTTGGCCGAAAGCGTGGGTTTCAGCGACATCAAGGACGAGGCCGGCACCGAATGGCGACAGTTCACCGCCACTGTCGGCACCAAAATTGTGCAGGTGGCGCAGCCCATGGATGTGCGCGACCGTCTGGCCGTTTCATCAGCCATGAACATCGTTCAGCCGATGTTCATTCTGATTCCCTTTTTGGCGATTGCCATCTGGTTTGTGATCGTGCAGGCGCTTCAGCCATTAAACCGCACGGCACGTGCCGTGGCTAAACGCTCGCCCTCGAGCATGACGCCGATCGACACCGAAGGGTTGCCCTACGAATTAAAGAGCCTCGTTGATGCCATCAATTCGCTGATGAGACGCTTAGGCGATTCGTTAAGCGCCCAGCAGCGTTTTGCGTCTGACGCCGCTCACGAACTGCGCACGCCTCTGGCGGCCATCAAGCTTCAGGCGCAGCTTTTGTCCCGCGCCAAGGATCCGGAAACGCGCGCCAAATACGCTTCGCGCCTGCAGGAAGGCGTAGCGCGCGCCACCCGCCTCGTGCAGCAGCTTCTTACCATCGCCCGACTTGATCCGGATGCCCACGACAAGCCCATGAGCGAGTTCAATCTGGCGGCCGTGGCGCAAGCCTCGGTCGAAGAGCTCTCCGTGTCGGCCGAAGCCAAAGGCATCACGCTCACGCACAACTGCACCGACGTCACCATGCTCGGCATGAAGGACGCCATTGGGCTGATGATCACCAACCTTACGGACAACGCCATTCGTTATACCCCTGAAGGAGGCCGCATTGAAGTCGCCGTGCGGGACGACGGCGATTGTCATGCCGTTATTACGGTGACCGACAACGGTCCGGGCATCGCTCCCGAAGAACGAACCCGCGTCTTCGAGCGCTTTTATCGCGCGCTCGGCACCAAAGTGTCCGGCACCGGTTTAGGGCTTGCCATTGTCAGCCGCATCGTGCAAATGCACAACGGCACCATTACGATCAACGACGGCTTTGTTCGTCCGCCGCACGACGGCGAGCCCGAAGGATTCGGCGCCCAGTTCTTGGTTCGCATTCCGTTGTGTCCGGCCGCCAATCAAGCAGCCAAACTGTGAACGATTCATGGTGCTGTGCGTGCCTTGTTACAAATTTAACCCGACGGCCACAGTTCCCCACATTCATCGACGCCTTTTTCCTTTATCGTTTGCCGCAACTTAACATACGAGTGCCGACAGAGCGCGTTGCATAGCCCTTGGATAGATTCGCGCGCCCGACATTCGATACCGGAGTAATAAAAGAAAATGTTCACCAAAACGCTCAAGCCTGCCGCAGTGATTGCCGCTGCCGCCATTGCTTTTTCCGGCGCTCTTTTATCCGCGACGCCCGCCGTTGCCAGCGGCCTGGCCCCGCAGACAACCGTCGCCACGACCCAGCTGCCCGACTTTGTTCAGCTCGTTGAAAAATACGGCAAGGGCGTCGTGAACATTTCCACCGTGCGCGAAGCCCGCGTCGTTGAAGGCGCCGATCCGTTTGGCTTTGACGAACGCCACGCGGAAATCTTCCGCCGCTTTGGCTTTCCCTTCCCCTTTGGCGGCGGTCCCCGTCAGGAACCTGAACGCCGCGGCACGGGTTCGGGCTTCATCATCAGCGCTGACGGTCTGATTCTTACCAACCACCACGTTGTGGACGGCGCCGACGAAATCAAGGTGCGTCTGACCGACAACCGCGAATTCACGGGCAAGGTTCTCGGGTCTGACGCCAAGACCGACATTGCCGTCGTCAAGATCGACGCCAAGGATCTGCCCTACCTCACGATGGGCAACAGCGATGAACTCAAGGTCGGTGAATGGGTGGCCGCCATCGGCAGTCCCTTCGGTCTGGACAACACCGTGACCTCTGGCATTGTGTCCGCCAAGAGCCGCAAGCTGCCGAGCGATCAGTACGTTCCCTTCATCCAGACCGACGTGGCCGTCAATCCGGGCAACTCCGGAGGCCCGCTCTTTAACATGAAGGGCGAAGTCGTGGGCATCAACTCCCAGATCTTCTCCACTTCGGGCGGATTCATGGGGCTGTCGTTTGCCATTCCGAGCAACCTGGCCATGCAGATCAAGGATCAACTCGTGAAAAACGGCAAGGTCACACGCGGCCGTATCGGCGTGGTGATCCAGAGCGTCACGCAGGATCTTGCGGAAAGTTTCGGCATGAAGACGCCCAAGGGCGCTATCGTGAGCCAGGTTGAAAAAGACGGTCCTGCTGCAAAAGCCGGTCTGCAGGAAGGTGACATCATTACGGCCGTTAACGGCAGGGCCATTGACGACAGCGTCGACATGCCGGTCATCATCGGCAGTATGGCACCGGGCTCGATCGCCAAACTTTCCATCATTCGCAACAACAAGGACATGACGCTTGACGTCAAAGTTGAGGAAGCTCCCAACGAGAGCGCTTCGTCGAACGCTTCCAAGACTGCTGCCGCCAATAAGCTCGGCGTAACAGTGCGTCCTCTCAACGATGAGGAAAAAGCCAAGGCCGAAACCGAAGGTCTGCTCGTCACCGAATCGACGGGCGCCGCCCGCAAGGCCGGCATCCGTGAAGGCGACATCATCGTCAACGTCAACGGCGTTAAGATCAAGAAGACCGACGACCTGGCGCGTGTTCTCGAAAAGAACAAGAACCTGCGTGTGTTGGTGCAGCGCCGCGACGGCCGCATCTTCATTCCGGTTCGTCTGAAGTAATAATCTTCTCCTAGTGATTTCGCAAAACGGCAGCGTCTCCTCGCTGCCGTTTGCGTTTCAATCCATGCTTATTCGCCCGTTTCTGCCTGCCGACGCCGAGCCCGCGCTCGCGCTTTTCCGCCACACCGTCAAAACCGTCAACCGCCGCGACTATTCCAAAGAAGAAGTCGCCGCCTGGCTGCGCGAAGAAGACGTAACGCCCGCCATGTGGCTCGACTCCTTCACCGGCAAAGCCGCGTTTGTGGCCATCGACGACAACGGATCGCTTACGGGTTTTGTCGACTGCAAACCTCAAACCGGCCTTATCGACCGCTTTTTTGTCGCAGCTCACCGGCAAGGAGAAGGCATCGGGTCCGCACTTCTCGCACAAGCGGAAGCCGCTATTGAGCGCTCCGTTTCCACGTTTACTGTCTACGCCTCTCTGACCGCGCGGGCCTTTTTCGAGCGAGGCGGCTATACCGTCGTCACGCCCAATCGGGTGACGCGCACGTACACGCATGAAGGCCGTTCACACACAATCGTCTTGCTGAACTTCAGGATGCAAAAAAGCCGCTGACAAAGCGGCGGCCCTTTTGCGTGAAACAACTTTTTTCGTCAGAGACTACTTGGAAGTCGGATGTTCCTTTCCATAGTGCGTCTCATCGAGATGCTCGGCACGCTCGTGCATGTCGGCAGGCACACCGATCGTTTCCGGATCATCGCGTACGTTATCTTCGGCATGCTTGATTTCTTTGGATACCGAAGACCCCAACGTCTTTTTCAGAGCGTCGTTATCGACTTCCTTCAACCAGTGACCGACCACGATGCAGGCAATACCGTTGCCGATCATGTTGGTGATGGCGCGCGCCTCCGACATGAAGCGGTCGATGCCGAGAATCAGAGCAAGACCGGCCACCGGCACGTGGCCCACGGCAGAGAGCGTGGCTGCCAGCACGATAAATCCCGAGCCGGTGACACCTGCGGCGCCCTTGCTGGTGAGCAACAGCACAGCCAGAAGTGTGAGCTGCTGCACAAGCGTCATCTGCACGTCGCAGGCCTGCGCAATAAAGACGGCGGCCATCGTCAGATAGATCGCCGTGCCGTCCAGGTTAAAGGAGTAGCCCGTCGGAATCACCAGACCAACCACCGACTTTGTCACGCCTGCCTTTTCCATCTTGTCCATCATGCGCGGCAAGACCGATTCCGAAGAACTTGTGCCGAGCACAATCAGGAGTTCTTCCTTGATGTACATGATGTAGTGCAAAATGGAAAAACCGTGCCAGCGGCAGATCAGGCCCAGCACCACAAAAATGAAGAGCAGGCAGGTGAGATAGAACGTCCCCATGAGTTCGGCAAGCGGAATGAGCGAGTCGAGACCGTATTTACCGATCGTAAAGGCCATGGCACCGAACGCACCCAGAGGAGCCACGCGCATGATCATGCCAACGATCTGGAAGAGCACACGCGAAGATTTGTCGATGATTTCAAAAACAAGCGTATTGCGTCCGCCCATCTTGTGCAGCGCGAAACCGAAAAGCAGCGAGAAGAAGAGCACCTGCAGAATCTCACCCTCGGCAAAGGCGCCCACGACGGTCGAAGGAATGATGTGCAGCAGGAAATCCACCGTGCCCTGCATCTGGCCGGGCTTGGTATAGGCTTCAACCGACTTGCTGTCCAAGGAAGCCGGATCAACGTGCATGCCCACGCCGGGTTGCACAACGTTGACAATAAAAAGACCCACGATCAGAGCGATCGTCGAGACAATTTCAAAGTAAAGCAAAGCGAGACCGCCCGTCTTGCCCACCTTCTTCATGTCTTCCATGCCGGCAATGCCGGTGACGACGGTACAGAAGATCACCGGAGCAATGATCATCTTGATCAACTTAATAAAGCCGTCACCAAAAGGCTTCATCATTTCGCCGATATGCGGAGCGAAATGACCGAGCAAAACGCCGATCAGAATCGCGCAAATCACCTGAAAGTACAGCACCTTGTAGATCGGCGTCTTTTTATTTGCGGTTGTCTCAGTCATAGGTATGAGATTTTTCCGTGTTAAATCAGTCGAATAGCTTTGGGCACATCAATGGTGCACGCAAAGCCCGCAAGGGTTGATTTTCTCAGCAGCATCGGTTTCCGGCACACAGGCACAGAGAAAAGCACCGATATTTTTGAGATACCGGTGCTTTTCATCAAAGAAACCAAGCAGTTTCTCTCAGAAGAGAGCCATCAGCGTGCAGTTTAGCGAATCAGCGGATAACGGTTTTCACAATGGCGTTGATCATGCGTTCGATATCGAGTTCCGGATGCGCAATCAAACGAAATGCCATACCGTCAACAAGAGCCATATCCATTTCCACCATCACCTCGATTTCTTCATCGGAAACTTCCGCTGAAGACCGGCTGCGGTGCATTTTCTTGATCAACTCCCGAACCTGGGCATCCGAACGTTTGACGATCTCGCCCATGGAGCTGTTTCTGGCCGCCTCTTCGAGGATCTCAATTTTGACACGAGCGCGCTGTACTGCCAACTGTTTGCGCAGAGACTCGCGAAACTGTCGCCTCTGCTCCTCCAGCGAAACGCGGCCGTTGACAATTTCATCGATTTCGCGAGCAAGGCGAGCAACTTCCCGCTGTGCAAATTCGTCAATGATGGCGTCTTTGTTTTCAAAATAGTTGTAGAAGTTTCCCACGCTGATGCCGGCGCGTTTGGCAATCTCCTGCATCTTCGTAGCTTTGATGCCGCGCTCGCGGAAACACGAAGCTGCGGCGGACAGAATCTGCTCGCGCAGATTGCCCGCCGCTCCGGACGTCACCACGGTCATTTCGCGTCCGCCGTCTGAGTCGTTTCGGCCGGTTCCTCAAGCTGCGAACCACCGCCCAATACTTTGTAGAGCGTCACGAGACTGGCGGCGCGCGAAAGCTGAGCATTGATCACGGCTTGCTGCGCCGAGAAGTTCGAGCGCTGGCTGTCGAGCACTTCAAGATAGCTGTCTGCGCCGTTCTTGTAGCGCTCTTCGCTCAAGCGAAGCGTTTCGGCCGTTGCAGCCGCCAACTGCTGCTGCGCCAAAAGTTCTTCGGCAACCGTGCCTTCGGTCGCCAGTGCATCGGCCACTTCCTGGAACGCCGTCTGAATGGCAAGTTCGTAGTCAGCAATCGACTTCTTCTGATAGGCCTCAGCCGCACGCAGATTGGCAATGTTCGCGCCGCCCGTGAAAATCGGCAGCGTGATATTGGGCACAAAGCTCCACGTATGCGTACCGCCGTTAAAGAGCTCGTTGAGTTCTCCCGAAATGGATCCGGCCGATCCCGTAAGCGTAATGCTCGGGAAGAACGCGGCGCGAGCCACACCGATGTTGGCGTTGGCCGAACGCAAGACCGCTTCGGCCGACGCGATATCGGGACGAGCGAGCAACACTTCGCTCGGGATGTTGGATGCCACCGACACCTGCGGCTTGGTGATGTCCATCTTCAGACCTTCGGGCTCAAGTTCTGCCGGCACTTTGGTGCCCACAAGCGTCGCCAGCGCATTGCGATACTGTGCGACCGAGCGCGAGGCCTGGACGGCGGCGGCCTTGGCCGTTGCCACCGTCTGCATGGCCTGCTGCACTCCAAGCATGCTCGAAGCGCCGAGCTCGTAGCTCTGCTGGATTAACTTCAGACTCTCGGACTGGCTGTCGTATGTCTCCTGTGCGAGCTTGAGCAAATCCTTGCTGGCGCCAAGCGACAACCAGGTCTGAGCGATTTCGGTGATCACCGTCATCTGCGCCGTGCGCTGAGCCGCCTGCGTCTGGAAGTAGGCCTGCAGCGCCTGTTCGTTCAGATTGCGGATGCGTCCGAACAAATCAAGCTCGTAGGATGCCATCGCAGCACTGGCCGAGTAGGTGTGCGACGTGACATCAACCCCCGTACTGGTCGTTGAAGCAGGCGTACGGCCGGCCGTCTCTTCGGCCTGCACCGCCACCGACGGCAACAGATCCGCACGGCTTACGTTGTACTGTGCGCGAGCCTGCTCAACCGAATAGAACGCCGAACGCAGACTGCGGTTGTTTTGCAGACCAAGTTCAATGAGCTTGGTGAGACGTTCATCGGTAAAGAAGTCACTCCACTTCTGCAGCCCTTCGGTCAGAAGCGCCGCGTTTTTCGTTGCCTCATCCTGCGGCCAAACCTGCTCGACAGGAGCCTCGGGACGCTCGTACTCAGGAGCCAAGGAAATGCAGCCCGAAAGCAGCAAGGCCGAAGCCAGAGGCAAAAGACATAAGGTTTTACGCATTTGTTTCCTCATTTTTTATTCCTGAGACTCCACGGCCTTCGGTTCGGCGGCGACAACCGGTTGGGATTTCTTTCCCGAGAAAATACGGGTCACCAACACGAAGAACGCAGGCACAAAGAAGATGCATAGGAACGTTCCCGTGATCATACCGCCCAAAACAGCCACACCAATGGCCGACTGTGCACCGGCGCCGGCGCCCGAGGCCATGGCCAGAGGCAACACACCCAGACCGAAAGCCAGAGACGTCATCAAAATCGGGCGAAGACGCAACCGGACAGCCTCAACCACGGAAGCAAGCAATTCCTGCCCCTGATCATGCAGATCGCGGGCAAATTCCACAATCAGAATGGCGTTCTTGGACACCAAACCGACCGTCGTCAACAAGCCCACTTGGAAGTACACGTCGTTTTCCTTGCCGCAAATCCAGGTCAAGCCCAGAGCGCCGACAACGCCGGTGGGCACCACCAGAATCACGGCAATCGGAATCGTCCAGGATTCGTACAGAGCCGCCAGAGCCAGGAACACCACAAGCACCGAAAGGGCATACAAGGGAGCGGCATTGCTGCCGGCAACACGTTCCTGATACGACACGCCGTTCCATTCGATGGAGTAGCCGTGCGGCATTTGCTGCAGAATCTCTTCGATGGCCTGCATGGCTTCACCGGAAGAAACGCCGGGAGCCGGACTGCCTTGAATATTGACGGCGTCAATGGCGTTAAAACGATCCAGACGCGGAGAACCCGATGTCCAGCTCGTCGTCACAAACGACGAGAAGGGAACCATCTGCCCGCTGATCGAGCTCTTGACATGCCACTTGGCAAGATCGGCCTCTTCACCGCGAGAATCCGGAATACCCTGCACGTACACCTTCTTCAGGCGTCCCTGATCCATAAAGTCATTGACATAGGACGAACCGAAGGCAGCATTAAGCGTCGTATTGATTTGCGATTCGGACACCCCCAGCGTACGGGCCTTTTCGTAGTCCACATTCAGCTGAACCATCGGCGCGTCGGGCATGCCGTTATGGCGAACCTGACGCAGACGCGGGTCTGCGTTGGCCTTGGCAAGGAACTCGTTCATGACCTGCATCAGGCGATCATGCCCCTGACCGGAACGATCCTGCAGGAAGAAGTCAAAACCGTCGGCCACGCCCAGTTCCGGAACGGCAGGCAACTGGAACACATACCCCTGCGCGTCCTTGAAGGCCGGCGAAAAGAGCGTACCGAGAGAGCGCATCATCACGGCATTGGCCGAGGACGATTCATCCTTGCGCTCAGACCAGTCCTTGAGCTTAATAAAGCCCATGGAGTTGTTCTGACCCGTACCGGCAAAGGAGTAGCCGCGCACAGTAAACACGTGTTCGACGTCCTTTTTCTCTACCTCGCGAATAACTCTCTGGAAGCGGTCCACCACAACGTCCGTGCGCTCGGCCGTTGCGGAAGCCGGCGTCTGCAGCATCATCAGCAGCACGCCCTGGTCTTCGCCCGGCATGAAGGCGCTCGGAATCTTCATAAAGCCCAGCACCACAGCGCCGATCAAGACGGCGTAGAGCACCAGCAGGCGAGAAATGCGACGGACAAACATGCGCACCGAAGCACGCACACCGCTTGTCAGCGCGTCAAAAGCCTGATTGAACTTGCCGAAGAACCCGGTCGTCGCCTTTTCGTGCCCCGGCTCAATCTGCTTGAGAATGGAGGCGCAAAGAGCCGGAATCAGCGTCAAAGCCACCACCACCGAGAGCGCCATGGCCGAGACAATCGTCACGGAGAACTGGCGATAGATCACGCCCGTGGACCCGCCGAAGAAGGCCATCGGCACGAACACGGCCGACAGCACCATGGCGATACCGATCAGAGCGCCGGTGATCTGCTGCATGGATTCGACCGTAGCTGTTTTCGGATCACATCGTCGCTCCATCATCACACGCTCGACGTTTTCCACCACCACAATGGCGTCGTCCACCAGCAAGCCGATGGCAAGCACCAAGGCGAACATCGTGAGCATGTTGATTGAGTAGCCCATGAGCGCCAGGACAGCGAACGTACCCAAAAGCACCACCGGCACGGAAATCGTCGGAATGATCGTTGCACGCCAGTTCTGCAGGAACAAGAACATCACGCAGACCACCAGCACGATGGCTTCCAACAGAGTCTTGACCACTTCATGCATGGCAGCGCGCACGAACGGCGTCGTGTCAAACGGAATCACCGCTTCCACGCCTTCCGGGAAGAAGGGACGCAGTTCGTCAAGCTTTGCCTGAACGCGGGCAGCCGTTGCCAGAGCGTTGGCGCCGGAACTCAAGCTGATGGCCACACCCGAAGAAGGCTGACCGTCGTAGCGGCCTTGGAAGGTATAGGTTTCCTGACCAAGGGAAACTTCACCGATATCCTTGATGCGAACGACGGAACCGTCGGGCAGCGTCTTCAAAGCGATCTGCTCGAATTGTTCGGGCGTAGTCAGCAAGGAACTTGCTCGAATCGTAGCCGTGATCATGCGCTTGCCGTTGGTGGGCTGACCGGCAATATCACCGGAGGCCACCTGCACGTTCTGCGTGCTGATGGCACTCATCACGTCGGAAACTTCGAGACCGTATTTGACCAGAAGCGCGGGATCCATCCAGATGCGCATTGCATAGGAGGCACCGAACACCGTCACTTCGCCGACACCCTCCAGACGGGCAAGCGGCTCTTCGATGTTGTTCGTCAAAAAGTCACCCAGGTCACCCGAGGTGAGCTTTCCCGACGTGTCGATAAAACCGACCACCTGCAGGAATGACGCCGAGCTCTTTTGCACCTGAACGCCCAGCTGTCGGACGGTATCCGGCAACGTCGGCTCGGCCATCGACAGCTTGTTTTGCACCTGCACCTGAGCAATATCGGGGTCTGTGCCGGCCACGAAGGTGAGCGTAATCGTCATACGGCCCGTCGAGTCGGAGTTTGAGCTCATGTAGATCAAACCGTCCAAACCCGTCATGTTCTGCTCAATCACCTGCGTGACGGTACGTGACATGGTCTCGGCCGAAGCGCCCGGGTAGGTTGCCGTGACGCGAACCTGAGGCGGCGCAATATTGGGGTACTGAGATACCGGCAAGTTAAAAATTGCCAGTACGCCCGCAAGCATGATGGTGATAGCGATCACCCAAGCAAAAATCGGACGATTTACAAAGAAACGACTAAGCATGCTCTGTCATCCTCTGTCGATTATTTCGCGGCTTGGGCCGAAGCGGCTGCAGGCTTTTCACCCGCCAAGGTGTACTGCACGAGGGCACCCGGACGAACGCGCTGCAGACCTTCCACAATGACCTTGTCGCCATTTTTGAGGCCTTTATTGATGATCCAGTTGGTGCCTTCGGTTCCGCCGATCACCACATCGCGGCTTTCCACTTTATTTTCGGCATTGACCACATAAACGTACGGATCGCCTGTCGTGCGGCGCATGGTGGCGCGCTGATCAATCTTGATCACATTCTCACGCACGCCGTCGACCAGACGTGCGCGCACGAACATTCCCGGCAACAGATCTCCGTCGGGATTGTCAAACACAGCACGCACGCGCACCGTACCGGTGCTTTCATCGACAAGAGCGTCTTTGAAAGTAAGACGACCCAAGTGCTTGTAGGTTTTGTCGCCGTCCAAAATCAGCTGAACATCGGCCGACCCGTCCTTATTGACTTTGAGCTGGCCTTTGGCAGCCTGTTCGCGCAGTCGGGAAAGCTCATCAAAGGACTGCGTCACGTCCACATAGATGGGATCGAGCTGCTGCACAACTGTCAGGCGGCTGGTCTGATTGGCCGTCACCAACGCGCCCGGCGTGACTTCAGACAAAGAGACACGTCCGGTAATCGGGCTTCTGACTTCCGTGTAGTCCAGATTGATTTGAGCGGTCGCAAGCGCTGCCTTTGCAGCCTCCACATTGGCAATGGCCACCTTGTAAGCCGCCTGAGCCTGATCGTCGGCCGAACGACTCACGGCATTGACCTTCACAAGTTCGGCAGAGCGCTTGGCATCGGCCTTGGTCGAAGCCAGGTTAGCGCGGGCCTGAAGCAAAGAGGCTTTCGCTGAAGCAACCTGCGCCTTGTAGAGTGCCGGGTCAATGCGATAGAGCGACTGCCCTTCCTTGACCATTGCACCTTCTTCAAAAAGACGCTTCTGCAGAATGCCGCTGACCTGAGGGCGAACTTCGGCCGTCTGATAAGCCGTCGCGCGGCCGGGCGCATCCGTACGGATGATTGCGTCGGAAAGTTCAACCTGTTGGACGACGACTTGAACGGCCTGAGGCGTAGCGGCAGCCTGCTGCTGATTTCCTCCCTTATCAAGGCAGCCCGTGAGTGCGGTCGCGGCAAGTCCCGCAACTACCAGCACATGCGTCGTGCGAAATTTCAAAGTCATTATGAGACTCCGTTTAATGCTTTTTTTGGAATTCTTCAAGGACCCATCCGGACAGCAACGTCGCCTGCCGTTTTCATACGGTCCCAACACAAAATGGAACGAATAGCCCCAGGACTACGTTCCGTTTAGCTGAATAAAGGTTCAGCAACCAAGACTGAACGAGCGTTCAGAATTCTAGTCAGATTTTTGCTTTTTGTTGTACCAACTATTCAAACTTTACATTCGTGCTAACGCTAAAAAAGAAAGCCGCCGGAACTCCTTCATAGACGTTCGGCGGCCTTCGGGATAATTTTCGCTGTACGGAGGTTTACTCTACCGTGACGCTCTTTGCAAGATTTCGGGGCTTGTCGACGTCCGTACCTCGAGCCAGAGCCGTGTGATACGCCAAAAGCTGCAGCGGGACGATATGCAGGATCGGCGACAAGTCGCCATAGTTTTCCGCCAGACGGATCACGTGCATGCCTTCGGTATCTTCAATCACGCTGTCGCCGTCGGCAAAAACGTAGAGTTCGCCGCCGCGGGCGCGCACTTCCTGCATGTTGCTCTTGAGCTTTTCAAGCAACTCGTCGTTGGGCGCGATCGTCACCACCGGCATGTCGGCGTCAACGAGCGCCAGCGGACCGTGCTTGAGTTCGCCGGCCGGATACGCCTCGGCGTGGATGTAGCTGATTTCCTTGAGCTTAAGCGCGCCTTCGAGCGCAATCGGATAATGCACGCCGCGCCCCAGGAAAAGCGCATCTTCCTTACCGGCAAAGCGTTCGGCCCATTGTACATTTTACTCCTTGATGGACAGGCACCCGGCCATGGCCGCCGGAATGTGACGCAGGCTCGAGAGCGCCTGCGCTTCCTTTTCAGCGTCCAATCGTCCGCTCAGCTTGGCAAAAACCAGCGTCAAAAGATAGAGCGCCACCAGCTGCGTCGTAAACGCCTTGGTGCTCGCCACGCCGATTTCGACGCCCGCTCGCGTGATGTAGGCAAGCCGGCACTCATGCACCAATGCGCTTTGCGCCACGTTGCAAATGGCAAGCGTCTTTGTCATGCCCATCGCCACCGCATGCTTGAGCGCCGCAAGCGTATCAGCCGTTTCGCCCGACTGAGAGATCGTCACCACGAGCGTTCCGGGATCCGGGATCGTGGTACGGTAGCGGTATTCGCTGGCGATCTCCACATCCACCGGGATACCCGCAATCGCTTCGAGCCAGTACTTGGACGTGAGCGCCGCGTAAAAACTCGTCCCGCAGGCCAGCATCAGGATGCGGCGTGTGTCGCGAAACACCGTTTCGGCCTCGGGGCCGAACAAAGTCGGCGTGATGCCTTCGACGCCTTCAAGCGTGTCGGCAATCGCGCGCGGCTGCTCGAAGATTTCCTTTTGCATGTAGTGGCGATAAGGGCCGAGCTCGGCCGCGCCCGCATAGGCCTGAACGATAACGGCCTTGCGTTCGACGGGTTGCCAAGTGTCAGAACCCGTGCGAGCAAAAATTTCGCACGTGTCCTTGGTCATCGACACGATGTCGCCGTCGTCGAGATACACGATTTTGTCCGTGACCCCCACCAGAGCCATGGCGTCGCTTGCAATGAAGTTTTCCCCTTCACCCAAGCCCACCACCATGGGAGAACCCTGGCGCGCGCCCACGATGCGCTCGGGATGGCGCTTGTCGAAAACGGCCACCGCATAAGCGCCGGTTACGCGCGAGAGCGCCTTTTTGAGCGCTTCCAGAAGATCGTCCTCGAGATAGAAGTTGACCAGGTGCGCCAACACTTCGGTATCGGTCTGACTTTGCATGGTCACGCCCGTGGCTTCAAGCTCGGCGCGCAGTTGAGCGAAGTTTTCGATGATGCCGTTGTGCACAAGCGCAATGCGGTTGCCCGCGATATGCGGGTGCGCATTGGCCACCACCGGACCGCCGTGCGTGGCCCAGCGCGTGTGCGCGATGCCGACGGTGCCCTGCATGCCTTCGGCCTGTACCTGTTCAGCCAAGTCCTTGACGCGCGCCACGCTGCGAGCGCGATCGATTTCGCCGTTGCGCACGACCGCCACGCCGCAGCTATCGTAGCCGCGGTATTCAAGGCGTTTCAAACCCTGCAGAAAAACGGGAACAACGTCCCTGCCGGCTACGCCGGCCACAATTCCGCACATGATTTCGCCTCCGCGATCAGTTCTTCACGAACGTGTAGCCTTCGGGAACCGGCGGCTTCCACCCTTCGATCGTCGTCTGACGGGCACGCCCCACCGTGAGCTTCTGCTCGGGAGCGTTATGGGTGAGCGTCGTGCCCGCACCGATCGTGGCGCCACTGCCGACCGTCACCG